>Ga0123354_10015068_pt1 | contig 12056 bp, 5 predicted proteins | sample TergutLab28metaG_2_FD_97872 | JGI IMG/M metagenome (GOLD analysis project Ga0123354, IMG submission 97872) | Labiotermes labralis P4 segment gut microbial communities from Petit-Saut dam, French Guiana - Lab288 P4 | ecosystem: Host-associated > Arthropoda: Insects > Digestive system > Gut ... | reverse complement strand
TAAATATACTGAGATGCACGGTCAGCAAAACGTCAAAATTTGTAACCTGTTTTTTTTTTGGGGGGGGGGGGGGTATCACACGATCTACCCCCCCACTCACTCAGCCCTGTTACTCGACTGCCAACGGTAGTCACCCAATTCCGTTATCTGCTGCTAACCGTTTTTCCACTTAAATCTCTCTGTACACAACGCCTACTACCTGTCATCAACGGTTTCTTGAATGTACGTTGGCAGTCTAAATTTAAGACGGACGGGACCGTAGTGCCCGCAACTGACACCAGCAATCTCTCTCTCTCTCCGTTGTACCAACAATGTCCGGCTACACTCCTTACCAATAACATGGCATCAAAGAAGAATCAAATTTTCATTAAATCCGCTGCGAAAACTTAAACTTACGCAATTTTACTTTCACCCATAAAAGCAGGCCTTTCCTGTAATTTTGGAAAATTTCCTTATTATCAGTTACTGACACAATTCTGCAGAATATTTTAATCGTAATCTCGGAAACAGATACAGTTCGCTTGTGTGGCTCTCTTTCGTCACAGTCGCTATTTTTGCGAGAATTGTGAAAATGTGGCAAAAATGGTTAATCGAACAGCTTTCAAAATAAAAGCACTCCAGTACTGTTTCTCTCTTCCTTCTTTCCTTCCTTCCTTTTTCCCTTTCAAGAATTTACAAGATGATAGGGGAAAGTGAAAAGTCTGGTAAGGAAAAATAACAGAAGATACTTACAAGACTCAAAATGTCCGTATTTATGCTTACGATATATCAAATGACGTATGCAACGGAAGAGAAAGTCACATGTATAAAAACATTTGAAATGTGTGCATATAAAAAATACTACAATCCTGAAGGTCGCGGGTTCGATTCCCGATGGTGTCATTGGTGACAACAGATCTTCGTTCGACACATCATGATGTTGGTGACTGACTTATTCAAATCGTTAATTGTACTTAATACTACCATTAACGTATAAACTAAATTGCTAGCATTTTCATTACTACTACTACTGCACACTACTGTGTGCACTAAATTTATCTACGTAGTCAGTCTCGGTGGCCGTGCGCTCGGAGGTGTGGGTCTGCGTCTGCTTGATTACTGGGATGACGGGGTCGAATCCGGCTGGGGGTATGAATGTCTGTTGTTTGTGTTGTCTAGGCAGCCGTCTCTGCGACGAGCTGATCACTCGTTCAGAGGAGTCCTACCGTGCGCGCGTGCACGTGTGTGTGTGTGTGTGTGTGTGTGTGATCTAGTAACATCAACAATGAGGTGGCCTTGGTCCGACTAGGGCTGTTCCGGGACAAAAAATACCTGGCATCATTATAATCATCTCCACCAACACGGCCCCCGCCATCAATATTACACATGCCGTTGTGTGATGTAATTCTGCCTCCCTCGCATTTCCTTAAAATTATTGAGCCCAAAACATGACATGTATTCAGCGCGCGTTTTCTCTTGCAACTAAGCGCAATTCCCCTTCACATAACGCGTGTGTGTACCTGTGCTTTTCCTCTGGGTCACTGTACCTTCTTCACTGTAATTAAGATCGACTGATGCGGATGTATAAGTGATGTCTACTGTGTCTGTACCTTGGGAAGTTGTACAATGCTTCAAATACGCGTAATAAAATTTAATAACCTGTTCTGTAATTCAGAATCCTAAATAAGGAAACTAAATGTGTAGGCCAAGGTACTGCGTTACAACCGCTGCTGACCGGTAGTGCAACAGGTAAGGTCTAATTATAAGGGGCTTTGAGGTGCGACGTTAAACAGGAAAAGCTTGCGGCATATGCCGCCATAACACTGACAGTGTCTGTACCGACAAGCAAGTTGAACAAGACTTTTAATTTTAGCTAAGCACTGATTGTAGCTCCCTGATGATGGTTCCTGCGTGAATCGAAACATGTTGGAGTGGCTTTTATAAGTTTAATTGGTTTTTACAATTCAACAATTTTATATAATTAGGTGCATTAGTTGGAAAATAAAACATCTGAAGCACTACGATCTTTCCAAACCTCTTGAACCAACCAAATGCCATAGTGCTACAAACAAAGACTCCAACTCTCCGGTCACTCAGTACATAGAATTTTCAAAAATAAGATGCACAAACACTTTGATATACATAACTTTATTATGTCTGCGACGTACATACTGACTATCAGTGGCAGACGCTTCACATCAGACCTCCACCTGCCCAGCCTTGACAGTTAAACAAATGACATAGGGTGACAGGAAGACATTCATCCGGGCTTGGAGTGAATCATTTTCATTTGTCTGTAGCCAGAATGTGACTGTTTCAAGTTTGTGTTTGTTGCAAATAGCTTGCAATACAGGTGCTTCTTACGGGGTCCAAACAGCTGGAAAACACTGCAACCAAAACAGAAACTACACGGAAGGTGATCTATAAACCCCCACAGCGACTTATTCAGTCACAAGTCTGGTTTTTGGTATCAGTCTCGGTGATTTATATTTCTTTGGTTCCCTTACGAAACACCTGGTTGGCAATCGATTTGAAATATACGCTGATGTGAAGTAAGCTGTCAGCTCCTGGATAAAGTCACTTGACCCTGATTTGTGCTACGCCGGGATAAAAGCCTTTGTGCCATGACGGGATAAACGCTTAAGTATTAATGGTGACTACATGGAGGTTGGTGTGTGCCATATGCTACTCATGTGCCGCAAACATTGCAGTCAAAATAAGGTTCTCAGCACCAGAGTGTTTTAAATGACGTGATGCACATTCACGGAATGGGCACCCCTTATAATAATAATAATAATAATAATAATAATAATAATTATTATTATTATTATTATTATTATTAACTGCAATTAGGTTGCCACGCGGTGGCAGTGGTTATTTTACATGTATACAAAATATGAAATTAGTTACTACTAAATTTAATTCGGGAGGGCTACATAAGAATCGTGTAGTGGCAAATTGGAATCTTGGAAACCATCTTAGCATTTGCTTATAGACACAGGGAAACCAAAAAAAAAAAACCTGTGTCGAGGTGGCCGGTCGCAGGACCTTCCGAATGCTGACTTCTAGCCAGCAGTCCGGCATCTAAAGCAAAAACAGCAATACACCATGTGAAAAGATTAGAGTAAGCCTAACCAGTTTCAAGATACCAAATTTGCCGGGAAAAAATTGGCATGTATTCCACACAGAGTTTTAATAACTTCATAAAAAAGACGCACCTAAACTAGTCTGGCGCATTTATTTATCCTATGTTATGATAACTTTTGCAGACAACAGCAAACCGAGCAACTTGGCGCCAGCGGTAACGCTACTGCCTTGTATTCTGGATGTGTCCAGTTCGGATCTCAACTTGGACAGCGACCAGATCTGTCAACTGCGACATATATTAGCTCACAGCCTCTTCCATCAACACATTCGCCAATTTATTATTCTCAATTCAGCGATGAATCACCTTAACTACCTACACTGTCAGTTTTTAGGCTTATGCAGTGGTGTTGCTGAGGTCTCTCTTAGTCTGGGATATGGCGCCACGTCACTGAGGAATTAGTTCCGGACTTTTTGAGACTTGTCTCGAAAGGTAGGGAAATAATTATCCAGTGACGCGGTCCCACATCCCACAAGAACAGGGACCACTACCCTACAGCGTAGCTGAATAACCTTCAAGCAAATAAATTCACAAAAATAGATTCCCGAACAAGCTAAGGCTTCTCAGAGAAGAACAGATCAGATACTAACAGACGGTTTGCAACAATAATATATTTCTATCATCATAATGGCACAAGCCATAGATTCGGAATTGTTACCTCAGGCATTGTGCACATCCCTTCCACGAATACGCTTTTATTCAAATATTTACATTCTGAAAAAGAAACGTCTTTCGCAATTCAGATATTCGTGATGCCATGTCTCTTGGCTTGCTGTGAACCATGATCACGAGAAAAGATACACATCAAGAGCGAACCTTATCAGAAAAACAATATAAGTTTAACTTATCCTATTCATGAGCCAAGTTGACGTTCACAAAGGACCTGAAGCGGCAGAACGCTGTGTGATCTCGAGAGAAGGCGCAAGGTATTATTTACAGTCGAATTGAAGAGGAGGGAGATGGCGAGAGATGAGGACGGCCTAAGGGCCGACCATCAGCAGCATCACACAATGCATCATCTATTTTCCGCTGTAGTTTTTGCCTCTAGCGTCGCATCCACCTTCCTCTTCTATTCGATTCTTCTAGAGAAATTGAGATGAGATGCTGCTGCGGCACGAGGAGCCATATCGATTTCCACACAGACGCTTCCAAGTACAGATTGAATTTCAAATCCTTTAAACCAACGAGGATTCCATTCCCTGTGTTTCGTTACCCTTCTTGAGTCCCACTACCACTACACACTGCCGCCTATATCATTTCTATTCGTTGTACTGTATAAGCAAAGAAATGGCATACAAGTAAAGCACGACAAGGCTCTAGAAGGCGAAAAACCAATAGATCAATAAACTATTAGTGTTACATCACAAGGATGACGTTCACAAGCGACGAGGCTTTACAAAACAAAACAGGAAGAGAAAAGGACGGGCGATAGCAAAATACCTAGTTCGAAACTCCCACGCAACTATTCTCCAGTCACCTCTCATCAGACACGGACATTCACGATAAACATTTATCTCAGACATTGCACATGTATTGTGCATGTCACACTATCGCATTGTTATAAGTGTCCACATCATGTTGAGAGATTGGGAGGTCCGTTGTGGACAAAATCTGCAGTTCGTACCCCATAGAGCAATGCGTTTAAAGCAAACATTTTGTGACAGGACCTACTTGAAGGCACTATGACCATGCCAAACTCTAATTATTGCGTCATATTAGGAAGTCTTTACAACTACCGTGACTTACGCGCCGAATAAATGATTCAGGGAGTTACATAAAAAAATATTTTGACCCTGTTGTGGACTATGCAATAACACGGCCAACCAAAATCTTTCTTTTCAGAATATACGCAAATTAAAAAATAATAGAAACGAATCAAGATAAATTACCTGTTAAAATTTTAACATTTGCTTGACGTCTGTCAATTGAAATGAAAGGAAAATTTTCATTTTTAATTCATATTAATTTTAATGGAATGAAAAATATTTGTTGTAAAACGAAAAAAAAAATATATATATATGGATTCACAAACCATTTTCAGTTCTTTGAAACGCCAGAAACGTTATGTTGTACTGCACACAGAGGGCAACAATTATATCATCTGCTCTCAATCCCACATATTGTTCGAGGCTGTGAACATATAACCTACACTTGGTATCGTAATGTCGCACGTAACGCGCATCATGTTAGACATCACCATTTGTTAACCAACACTCATGCACTATACCGTATGTGCAGATTCACATATTAGTTACTGCTTCGACGCGTTTCGATGTGTATAGTCACGATCATCAGGCAGCCGCTAACTACGACCTTAGAACGAAGGGTCATTTAAATGCTTATAACCATCTGATGTGTTTTGAAGAATTTACCGTTAGACTAGGCTCCCTGCTGATGGTGGCTATACACACCGAATGGTGCCCCAGCAGTAACTAATACGTGATTTGGTATACACAGTGTAGAGCAGGAGTTCTGGTTAATTGTGATACTTGGTATGTTTCTCCTTGTCTCTGCCAAAAGTTAACACAACAGATAATTGTGTGAAAGGACGAAGATTTCACTCTTGTTTCAGCTCCGAGCACAGTAATACATTTAGAATTTATGGAAATTAACTATATATCACATATGTTCCGAGAGTTATATGCACGTAATTTCCAAAGTCATTTTGACAATAAATGGCTTTTGTCAACAAACAGTGCCTTGCAGTTGGCGACAGCCACATCTGGCCGATGTTCGTGACGTAATGGTGCTGACGTGTTGACAGTCTGTGGAAGTGTTTGTGTGGTAGCTACTTGACCATATTTCCAACAGTGCGCTCTTACACTCCATGGACCCTACGTGTTCTAAGCGAAAAATTTCACCGAGTGCTTCCGAAATAACATTTAGCCGATCTGTTTAGAGTCAGGGTCGTGAGTTCAGAATGATCAAATGGAAGCGGTTGACATGGGCGAACACACAGTACCTCGGGCAAAAAGACAACTTTCGAGATCGTGAGGTAGACAAATTGACTTCTTCTAGATTCTTATAGTAGAGAATTAGCCAGAACCTAACCTTTTAAAGACGAAGCGCAGACTGCTTTATTTAAAGACCCAGTCCGTACCGCGCTGTAAACACTTTTCATCTCGGTTATAAAAACCAATCAGTTTATGCCGTAAGTGGCACAAGTCGCCGTTTGTTCTCAGATAAATACAAAACACATAAATACAATGTGGACGGAGCGTACAGTTGTTGAATGTTAAACCTGTTGGTGCATCACGTAACAGGTAGGCTTTAAAAGGTTAAAGATACAAACAGCGATGTTAAAGAAAGCAGCAAAAAATATAACAAGTACAGCCGAAACAACGCTGCTTATAATAACAAACACATAAGAAAGGCATTTCAGTATAAATAAACTTTAAAACAATGTCATTACAGGAAGCAAGAATAAATTTATATAGTATTGGCATTGTTACCGACATCATTATCATCAGGCCTTCTCCACGATTGAGCGTCCGTCAAAAAAATCAATCGCTACTGCAGGGGCGACCTAGTACAAAGGAGAGGATGTGCCATCAAGAACACCTGCTGGTGGCACTTTACAAACTGGCGTGCACAGCAATTGTTACACGATGCCCTTCTAAGGGAAGAAACAATTACTTTTTCGGATATCAAAAGGACATGATAAAAGTGACATTCTGTAAAAATAGCTATCGTAAATATACAACGGTTCTTGTGTTCCGTGTTCATACCGCCTATCAAAACACGATGATCGAAAATTGGCAGAAGTGTGGTGTCTCACAAATCACATCTGATTCTGAGTCCGTGTCAGTATGTGGCAAATAACAGAAGAGTACGTAACGTCTCAGACAGACGATAATGCATATTTGCCACATACATGCAGCATAATTTATCATCTGTTTGTTATGAAGATGAAACAAAGTAAAATATATTTACTTCAGATCGCGATATCGAAGACACTTTGAATTACGTTGCTTAAATAGTTATTGCGCTGCTTTCAGGGGTTACAGCAACGTCACACAAAACAGGAGTGATGTGCCGCACCACCACTGCTCGGTCGCCTTCGCTAATGGTGTTATTTTATATACGTAAACCACGGAAGAGAAACAATAATAGCTCTATGTTTACAAACCAAATATTTGTCTCTGGTGATGGAATCTAATACAAGAAATATTATACACAGTGATTAAATGATGCAAAACATTGAATAAATTAAATTACAATTGTGCTTCAAAGGGGAAAATCTCTCCAAATTATGTAGACAAACTCTTCGAAAGAACAGCAAGAAACCAAAACAATACTTTCTGAATAGTTCATACTTGTGAAGATTACAACAATGGTCAGTGTGTCATAATTTTGGAATCCGAAAACTTTAACAGCATACAGGTACATACTTCATAACTTCTCTTCCAATTTAATGCAACTGGTATACATTCATAGAATGAGGATCGTTATATTTCATTTCACAATACCTTATAATGTGTACTGACTCTCATTATTTGCCGATGTTATCAGTATCGCTTCGATTGATGGAGTGTTTAATCACTGATATATTGGAACCGATTTGGAAGACAGCGCTAGTGGCTTCATTAAAGAAATATTCATGAATGTTACTAGAGCCAATGAGGAAGCCCCAACACTTCAGTAGGAAAGTCAATTTTTTATGTTTCGTTGACCGTGCATCTCTGTATAATCTTGTAAATAAAACTAACTTGGTGCACAGTTTTTTCTTAGTATATTTGTATTTATCAATCACTACATGTTTCGGGCGACCATGGGCCCATCATCAGGAGATACAACTGTGTTTATGCGACACTTGGTGCTTGTTATTCTGTGTGGTTGACTGTCTGGTAAGCAGCGTGGAATTCGACCCTGCACACCAAACTGTGCACCAAGTTGGTTTTATTTACAAGATTAGGAAAGTCACTGTTCTAGCTCAGATCGGAACGTGGTATCTCCCAGACTAAGGCGTACAATTTTGATCATACAGGTCCAACAAATGCACATTGTATATTTATTGGACATGTACAATAAAATATATAAAATGCACGGTACATACATCAAGTAGGTGTACAACGTTACTGACAAGCAGAACTGTTCGGCAAGATAAGAAAAAAGCCTATTCCGTATATCTACCAGCACCAGCAATTCTGAAATATTATATGCATATATGTGTGTATTAATTACTTTAATAGTTGTTAATTTCGGAATAAACTCACATCTATAATACAGATTAAATTATTACGTCAAGGCAAACAAGGAAAGGCTATTCGGACCGGCAGACGAGTAGAGGAAGGCAAAGTAAACTATAATTTTGTAAGACAATTAGAAGAAAACAATACGCGTAAAACCAATCACTAGGCCATCAAAAACATTGTTATACTTAAAAGGTTTGAACATAATACATTTGTAAATTTTACGTTGTTCACATCGTGTAATTTTTCCACACTCCCTATTTTTAAAAACCAACAAAATGCACTAATTAAAATATAATAAAACATCACAAAACACACTTTATATCAGGTGCCAACTCCTACATGTTTCGGCACCAAGGCGCTATCATCAAGCAATTTTTCGGTAAAAGAGGTTCGTAGGTCCAACAAGTATTTAAGGCGCTAATCACTGTAATAAAAGTTAAAAGCCCTTAAATGTTACAACTCCACATTACACACACCAACAAGTACATTTCTACATTGCTGCAACAACAACAACAATAACACACAGGAATGAGTCTCCCCTGTTACATAATCATAGTCATTATACTTCCTGGGCTGCGCATACAATCATCCGTATCAATACATGATCCAAAATGATCTCGACCACCTGAAGCGTACGATGTACTAGAGTAAGGAAACACAGTGTCAGATCCTCACTACGTGACACCAACTCAAACCAACCTCGTCCTTGAAGATGAGTTCATTTTATTACTCAGCCGGTTAAGAAAGTCTCAAATAAAACCACAATTTTCATTATCGTGTTTACAAAAGTACGCTACTGTGGCCTACCCTCAGCAACTTTCGCTATCATTTTTCCGTTGTGCCATTCACAGTATATCTAGAATATTCAGACAAGCTTCAGGAGTGCGTTCCTCACAAAAAAAAATCTTATCAATATATTTCCCCAAATACTCATTTTTCGAGGTACAGCTCCCAGGTACGGCCACCCTCAAACCTTTAGACTTTTTCTATGGTGACACTGGATCAAATTCAATATAAGAGACACTTCATCAACGCACTTCTATGTCTCTCACACCATTCAAAACCGCCCCGAGACGTTTGAAATGTTGTGATAATCCATGAACAGGCGTGTCCAATGCATGCATTGATTCAAGTAGAGCAAATTTTGAGCATTTGTAGTGAACTGTGGCTTTATAAACAATAAGAAATCAACTATTATTAGATTTGGAATGTGTGTTGGAAATATAGTAGGCCAGTTGTAGATAAAATATGACTTAGTGAAGGTACATGTTGTTGGAAGTTGTTTTTAATTAAGATAAGAAAACCACTCATTTCTGGATACATGTTTATATGAACCTTGTCCTTTGATTTTATATGAAGAAATAACTCTTTAATATTGTCCAATTATTTCAGATACACCCTGTATACTTAGTAACCATCAAACACCAATTAGAACTTATAAAATTACGCATAAACCCCCTAATATTTCAGACTATAGTAAACGTAAGCAAACTAACAGAGTGACGACCAGTGATAATTTACGTACAACCTTCTGTAAAATTAAGAAAATCTGTAATTCGCCCACAGAGTATATCTATGATTTCATCACGACATTCAGGATAAAACCAATTATTAGGCGACTGCCAATTATAATGGAAGAGGAATTTGTTCTTTGTCAGGTAGGAAATTAATTTTTGCACGGCATTCTTCAAAGGGTTCAGCTGTATCATTAAAAACTATTTACGTTAGTACAGCGAACGTCGGGCTGCTTCCTTTAGGAATGCTACCAAATCTACAGTATATATTACGCAGCCTAAGCAATTAACAGTTCTTTTTACACTATATAAGTCTAAATCTATCATTCTTACACCAATAGTTACTCTTGAAAATCGTTTCTTGTTCAGGTAGCGTACTATTATCTTGGGTGGACACTACGCGCAAATGGGGCATACTTATTCTCCGTTTTTATTCACCTGCGTATTGGATGGAACTTACACACTTGCCATTGCAGACGTTGGTACTGGAGATTCATAAGTTGAAGGAAGTGTTAGATCTCAACGTAGGGATCCCAGCCTGAAATCGTATGCGCGGACCGTAATGTTTGTTTTATTTTGCCACAAAATATCTCCGTATCAAGACTGCATTACGCTGACATTAAGAAACTTGTGAATTGAGCTTTGGAGCAACTCGGAGTCTTTAATTAGTTTCATAATTACTGTCCACTTTATAGATGTGTGTCTTAAGTTACTGGGCGTTCATGTAAAGTGTATGACGTGGCCTGCCTTGCGTTCTGTTCCGTTATTGTGGTGTTAACATCGAATGGTGAATGGTGAAGAACAACATCTGTATTTGTTTGTAACTAATAAAACTGGAAGCATAATTTGATACAGTTGGTGTGCCGTTCGTTGCTCCAAACAACGTGAGAGTTACGGAACATATGTTTGATTTCAGATTCTGTTCCACGAAAGTACACACCCACCCACCAAACCACACACACAAGCACACGCACATACACACACTATAGACTGGCTCATCAGTACAAGAGAGAGTATGAGGAAAAGCTCACTGCATACAATTATTATATGTACAACACAACCCACTAAGGTACACAAAATTTCTCAGAAATACATCTGAAAAACATACAGCAAAGACTAAAAAAATTTATATAATTTTGTTCTAAGATCCATGAAATCTGCAATTCGATTACCTTCAGAAATACAGAGCTGAGAGTTTATCTCATATGATGTACAAAAGCACAAATAACACTCATAATACAAAATCGCAAATAATGGATTTCTAAAACATTTTGACCCCGTGGGTGTATATTTTCCCGTCTTTTTTGCAAAATATATTCTTTTTATCTCTAATTTCTTTCCGCACTTCCTTCTGTCACTTCTTAGGACGTCATCTGCGTTATAACGCACAAAGTGATCGTTCAACTGACACCGATATTTCCTTCCGTCAGCAATGTATATAAACAGTTTAATGGATAAAACAATGTGTCTTGTTAGTTGAATAAAGATAGACCAACTGATGTCACTTGCTTTATTACCTCATTATTTACTGCTCAACATGTTTCGGATGTTAATACATCCATCCTCAGGAGCTTGCGACTTATTTGACGAGTTATTTCATGGGTTGTATTGTTCTGGTTCGATGTGTGTTGGTGTTACGGTGTGGTTTGGCTTGGGTGGTGTGGTATCCGTATGCAGACTGAAGCCTGCATACGGATACCATACCACATCAAGTTGGTCTATCTTTATTCAACTAACAAGATGATGCACGGTCCAATAAACATCAACATAAACATAAAATGTGTCTTGTGTTTAAACCTCTCGTCAACATTCAGTGCCAATCAGGCAAATAATATAGAATATATTGCATGTCACGTTTTCTTTCTTTCTTTCTTTCTTTCCTAGAACACGAATTAAATTACAATAAAACTTCATAGTTTGTTTCTGGCACTGAACTAACACTTTATATATTGACTGGGATAAAACTGTTCCTTGTTACCGTTTATACTGGGAAACTTACAATATATCTTTATTTGTTGCGCTCCGTTGTGCTTACTTTCAAACAATTAGAAAATTGTAAAATACATCCTCATTTCATCATCATCATGTTCCTGAAGGGTCAGGCGTGTTTCCTGTTCCTTGATCCTCAAGATGAAGTTGGTCCCTCCATCTCTTCCTCGGTCGTCCTATGTTCCTTCGTCCTTTTGGTTTATATTGTAGTGCTTGTTTTGGTAGTCTGTTTGT
>Ga0123354_10015067_pt1 | contig 12056 bp, 10 predicted proteins | sample TergutLab28metaG_2_FD_97872 | JGI IMG/M metagenome (GOLD analysis project Ga0123354, IMG submission 97872) | Labiotermes labralis P4 segment gut microbial communities from Petit-Saut dam, French Guiana - Lab288 P4 | ecosystem: Host-associated > Arthropoda: Insects > Digestive system > Gut ... | reverse complement strand
TTTGCAGTCGCCACTTTTTTATGGAGTGGCTCGCAAAAAGTACCCCAGCAACCCGCCGGAAATAAAAACAAAAAGACAGAAGAACAGTTTTACGTTGACATGGGGCCACATAAGAAACCCATACAGCTTTGCGTTGTTATCCGGTTTGTCCAGTTTACGGCAAGAGCGCGCTTCCCTATCCCAAATACAATTTGGCGATCACCCAATAGCTCCCCACGACGGACAGCGGGATGGTGATGTTATCGAATCCGGCAGGGGTGATCGCTTCAAAGAGTGTTGCCGCAAACGCCAACAGCGCAACGACCAACAGGAATATATGTACTGGAAAAATGATATTGTTCGTCAAAAACAAGTAAATCGTAATTGACAAAGAAGTGGCAATAAACATGCCCGCACAGCCGGAAAGTGTTTTTTGATTCCCCCATATCGTGAATCGGCCGTATCTGTATTTTTTCCCGGCAAGAGCGGCGAAGCCGTCGCCATACGCCAAGGCCATAAGGCCAAGCCCCCCGACATAGGGCGCTTTCAAAACAGCAAAAGAGAGTATCACCAAAAGAAGCATCCCCATGGGATAGAGAACAATGCCGTATGTTTCTTGAGCGTGTGCGCGCTCCAATCCGGACAATAACCGTCCGGGCAGTAAAAATCCGGCGCTCTTTCGCTTCATCAAAAAATAAATGCAGATACACGAGAGAGGAACAACGCTTGCCGTCCAAACAGTGCTGAAAAAGAAAAGAACAATAAACCACCAGTTGCCGGACAGAATATGGAAAAACTTTCTGCCAAGTTCGGAGTGTTCCTTAAAAAGAGACGCAAGCAGCCGCAGCCCGAAAAAATAAACGTATGAAAGAAGTATGCCGCTTAAATCCCTCATGGCAGAACCATCCGGAACTACCCCTCCATGCGCCGCTTGAAGGCGGTGACGGTATTGGAGAGCAGCATGGCGATGGTCATGGGGCCGATGCCGCCGGGCACGGGGGTGATGGCCGACGCCACGTCCTTGACTCTTCCAAAGTCCACATCGCCGCACAATCCCTGCTCGGTGCGGTTTATGCCCACGTCGATCACCGCCGCTCCGGGCTTCACCATATCGCGCGTGACAAAACGGGGACGGCCGATGGCCGCCACCAGGATGTCCGCCGTGCGGCATTCGGCCGCCAAGTCCTGCGTGCGGGAATGGCAGACCGTGACCGTGGCGTTGGCCGCGACAAGCAGCATCGCCATGGGCTTGCCCACGATGTTGGATCGCCCGATGACCACGGCCTTCTTGCCCGCACAGGGGATGTTGTAGTGTTTCAAGACCTCCATGACCCCGGCCGGAGTGCAGGAGGCCAAGGTCGGCAGGCCGATGGAGAGCCTGCCCACGTTCATGGGGTGGAAGCCGTCCACGTCCTTGTCCGGATCGACAAGCGACTGCACGGCCAAGAGGTCGAGATGGCGCGGCAGGGGCGCTTGCACCAGCACGCCGTCGATGGCGTCGTCGCTTGAGAGCTCACGCACCAGCGCCTCCAGACCGTTTTGGGTGATGGTGGTGTCCACGCGCCGCGCGCTGGACGTGATGCCGGCTTCGGCGCAGGCGCGTTCCTTGTTGCGCACGTATATCTGGGACGCGGGGTCTTCGCCCACCAGAACCACGGCCAGATGGGGCGCTCGCCCATGGAGCCTGGCCAGATGTTTGACGTCCACGGCCAGGTTTTGGCGGATAAACTGAGCGGTGGCTTTTCCGTCAAGAATCTGCGGCATATAGGGTACTACCTCGTGAAGATGGTCTTCTTCGAGAAGGGGAAGAGTGTAGAAATAAGGCCCGCAGAGTAGGCCAAAGAGCCGGTTTTGGCAAACAGGTGGAAAAGGCGGCTCGGCTATGCTTGGCCAACCCCTTGGGATCGATTTGAAGACGATCCCTGGCGGGATTGGCTACGCACAGCCTCGCCGCCCACTAACTCCGCCGGAATTTGGAGAAAAAACGTCCTGGTCCGCGCGGGCAGGCCTGGGGCGGGGTTCGCAGCCATTCCGGCGAAGGATGCTCTTCAAATGTATCCGAGCCGGAATGGCTGCGAACCCCGACCCAGGCAAACCGCAAGGTTATCAGGTTGTTATCCCATTTGGATATCGATCTTGCGCGGCTGGGCCTTTTCCGCCTTGGGCAGATGAATCTCAAGCACGCCGTTTTTGAGCGAGCCCTTGATCTTGGCCTTGTCCACGATCTGCGACAAGGTAAAGCCGCGATAGAACTCGCCGTTTCCAAACTCCACATGGGTGAGCTTTTCGCCGTCGGGGCTTGGGTAGTTGGTCTTGCCCGTGACCTTCACCTCGTCCTCGTTCAAATCAATGACCAGGTTCTCTTTGGCCACGCCGGGCATGTCCATGTAGATATAGAACCCTTCTTCGGTCTCCACGATGTCCGTGGCGGGCTTGACGCGGGGCAGGGTTTTTTCTTCGGTTTTGGTGATTTCTTTCATGGGGTTCCTCCGGATCAGGCGATATCGATGGATATCTTCTTGGGTTTGGACGCTTCGGACTTGGGGATGATGATCTCCAAGAGGCCGTCCTTCATCTTGGCCGTCACCTTTTCCCGGTCGATGGCGGAATGGATGTTCACGATGCGCTGAAACGCGCCGGTGGGACGTTCCTGCCGGTAGTATTTTCCCTTGGCGCTCTGGCGCTCGCCCTTCACCACCAGAGAGGAATCGGTGAGCGTCAGGTCGATTTCGGAAATATCCATGCCCGGCAATTCGCAGCGCACGGCAATGGTGTCCATGTCCTCGGAGATGTTCACGGGCGGATAGGCGTAAGCGCGCTGCGCGAGCGCCGTGCCCGGATTCCAGAACGCTTCAAAGATCCGGTCGAGAGGCGTTTGTTGTCCAAAAAATGGACTGAAGTCGATGACCATATTCTCCTCCTTGTCGTTTCCACCGTGGCGGCCAAGCCGCCAGGGATTCACCCCAGTATATAAAGAGAGAACATCGTTTGGTCAACGCCTCTCCTAAAAATACCCAACGCCTTGACAGACGCCCAGGCCTGCTTAATTTTTTCAGTCAATTGCGACGCGCCAGCCGCGCCAAGCACACAAATAAGAGAGGCCGCGACATGCCGGAAAAAATAACGAAGCGCGAATTCAAGGCGGATATCGTCAAGCTCTTGGATATCATCACCCATTCGGTTTACACCAACCGCGAAATCTTTGTGCGCGAGCTTATTTCCAACGCCTCGGACGCCCTGGAAAAGCTGCGCTTTGAGCAAAACCGGGGCACGCCCGTTTCCGATCCCGATCTGCCCCTTTCTATCGCCATCACCACGGACAAGGACAACGCCACCGTAACCATCACCGACACCGGCATCGGCATGACCGAGGCGGAACTGGTGGACAACATCGGCTCCATCGCGCATTCCGGCTCCGAAGAGTTTCTTTCCGCGCTAGGCCCGGACGCGGCCAAGGCGTCGTCGATCATCGGCCGCTTTGGCGTGGGCTTTTACTCGGTGTTCATGGCTGGCCGCAAAGTGGTGCTCACCACGCGCTCGGCGACTCCGGACGAACCCGCCTGGGTGTGGGTCTCCGACGGCCTTGGCGGCTACGAGATGATGGAGGCCGAAGGCGACGTCCCGCGCGGCACGTCCATCGAAATCCACTTGAAGGACGACGCCAAAGATTTCGCCGACCCTGACCACCTGAAAGACACCATCAACCGCCACTCCCACTTCATCCCCTTCCCCATCCTGGTGGACGGCAAACGCGAGAACACCACGCCGGCCCTATGGCGCGAGCCAAAAACGTCAGTAACACCTGAACAATACAAAGAGTTCTACTCCTTTCTCACCCACGATCCGGACGCCCCGGCCGAGATCATCCACACCAACGTGGACGCCCCGGTGCAGTTTTCCGCCCTGGTGTTTGTCCCGGCCAAGGCCGACGAGTTCCTCGGCATGAGAAAATTCGAAGGCGGGCTTGATCTCTACGCGCGCCGCGTGCTCATCGCCAAGGAAGCCCCCGAGCTTCTGCCCGAATACCTGCGCTTCTGCCGGGGCGTGGTGGACACCGAAGACCTGCCCCTCAATATCTCCCGCGAGACCTTGCAGGAAAATATCGTGCTGCGCCGCATAGCCCAGGTGGTGACCAAGGACGTCCTCGCCGCGCTGCGCAAAAAAGCCTCCACCGACCCGGACGGCTACAAAACCCTCTGGCAGCAGCACGCCCAGGTCTTCAAGCTCGGCTACTCGGATTTTCTGAACCGCGAGGCCTTCTCCGAACTCCTGCGCTTCGACGCATCTTCCCTTTCCGAACCGGGCCAGTTGACCAGCCTGGATGACTACATCGCCCGCGCCCAGGGCGGCCAAAAGACCATCTACTATCTCTCCGGCCCGACCCGCGACGCCCTCGAACTCACCCCGCATCTGGAACTCTTCCGTCAAAAGGGCATCGAGGTGCTCTATCTCTATGAGCCCATCGACGAGTTTCTCCTGGAATCCATAGGCTCGTTCAAAGAATTTACCTTCAAATCCGCCGAGCAGACCAAGGCGCAAGACCTGGCCGGCTTCCCCGACCTCACGCCCGCCACGCCCGTTGCCCCGCCTCTCACCGCCGAACAATCCTCAACCTTTACAGGCCTTCTCACCCGCATGAAGGACATCCTGGGCTCGCGGATAAAGGACGTGCGCGGCTCGGAGCGCCTTACATCAAGTCCCTCTCTCCTGGTCGCGGCCGACGGCCGGATAAGCTCGCAGATGCAGCGCGTCATGCGCCTCATGCAAAAAGACGAAAGCGTCCCGGAAAAAATCATGGAGGTGAACCCCAACCACCCCCTGACCCGCAGCCTCCTAGCCATCTTCACGGCCGATCCCAATGACCCGTTCCTCACCCAGGCCACGGAGCAGCTCTTCGAGTCGGCGCTGCTCCTGGAAGGCTACCTCTCCGACCCGCACGCGATGGTGCGGCGCATGAACGCTATTTTGGAGCAGGCCGCCAGCGCCAGGGGCGCTGCCCCTGGACCCAGGTAGGGCGCTGCCCTACACCCGCCAGGCCAGAGGGGCTCCGCCCCCTGGACCCCCGCCGGGGGGAGAAGCCTCCCCCCGGACCCCTGCAATAGCTTCGCGTCGTTCCCTGATGCTACGGCCTGGCGCGGCGGCCTTCTCTAACCGCCAGGACCGCGCCCAAAGCGGCGCTTGTCCTGGCGGACAGCCATCGTCCCTCGAAGACTCGGGGCGAGACTCTGTATAAAGATCGTGAAGAGCACCCTGGGATCGCCTCTACAATAAGAGGAGCCTCGGCAATTACAGAATTGCCGGGGCTCGTTAAAGAAGGTAATGAAACACCCTGTGAACTCCGCGAAGCAAAAAGGGCTTCCAAAGGGCGAAAAGCCCTTTGGCGGGGTGCAGGGGCAGCGCCCCTGCCGGGAGAGTCCAGAGAGGGCAGCGCCCTCTCTGGCGGGGTCTGGGGCGGCGCCCCAGCGCGGGCCGCGCATTCTTTTCTTCAGCGGCGGCACAGCCCTGCGCGAGCTGTCAAGGGAGCTGGTCAGGTACACGCATAATTCGGTGCATCTGGTCACGCCGTTTGATTCCGGCGGTTCATCGGCCAAGCTGCGGGAAGCCTTCGGCATGCCGGCCGTGGGCGATCTCCGCAACCGGCTCATGGCCCTGGCGGACAGGACGGCGCATCCTCGGGTGTACGATCTTTTTGCGTATCGGTTGCCGAAGGATTTGGGTGCGGTGGAGCTTTTGGAGCGGCTTTGCGCGATGAGGGAAGGCCGCGACCCATTGGTGGCGGCCGTGCCTGAGGGGATGCGGAGGATTATTTGCGAGCATTTGGGATTTTTTTGGGAGGCCATGCGGGGCACGGATTTTGATCTGCGCGGGGCGAGTGTGGGCAATTTGGTTCTGGCCGGCGGTTTTTTGCGGGCGGGGCGCGAGATTGATCCGGTCCTTGAGCTTTTTTCCGGGCTGGTGAAGGCGAGAGGCGTGGTGTGGCCCGTGAGCACGAAAGATTTGACGCTGGTGGCCGAGCTGGAGGACGGGACGCTTCTTGCGGGGCAGCATCTGGTTACGGGCAAGGAGTGCGGGCCGATCAGGCAGCCCGTCCGGCGGGTGTATCTCTCGAGGAGCCAGCGGGACACGCGAGAAGCGACGGTGGAGGCGCAGGGGCGCGTGCGGGAGCTTATTGGGTCGGCGGACCTTATTTGTTATCCCATGGGGAGTTTTTATTCGAGCGTGGTGGCGAATGTGCTGGTCAAGGGCGTTGGGGACGCCATTGCGCGGGCGAAGTGCGGGAAGGTATTTGTGCCGAACCCGGCCGGAGATCCGGAGCAGTTGGGCATGAGCCTTGGGGAGAGCGTGCGAGTGCTTCTTGAGTATCTGCGCGCGAGCTGCGTGACGCCAAGGCCTGTGGAGGCGCTTTTGGATGCGGTGTTGGTGGATAGGCGCTGTCCGTATCCGCAGCCGCTGGGGCTAGACGAGGTGGAGGCGCTTGGCGTGAAGGTGATCGAGACCGATCTGGGGTACGCGCAAAATGATGCATCTTTTGATGGCCGGGCTCTGGCCCGGGTGCTTGTGTCCATGGGAGATGGGGGGTTGTGATGCCTGGCAGCGGAGATTTTTGCGACGACCTCCACAATGAGATTCTGTCGCTTGCGGCGGAGAGTTTTTTCTCCCGCCGTAAAGAGGTGGACGAGCGGCGTGAGCGTCTCATTGGGCTGGCCGGAACGGTCCGGGCCGCCGGAAGCCGGGCGCTTGGATGCTGGCGGACGTTTTTGCTCCTTTTGGCGGAGAGCCGGGAGGCGCTGAAGCTCCTGGAACAGGCGGGCATGGACGCGGCGCTGCTTGCGAGAGAGGCCGGGGGACAAGAGCCGGCGCTGATGGAGTTTCCGTTTGCCCTGACCAGGGGCGGTCGCTATCGCAAGGGCGTGCGACAGGCGTATCTGGCGGCGCGCGAGGCGACGCAGACGTATCTGGAGGGGACGTATGTGGCCGATCCACGCAACCCCGCGAGAAAGGTTCTGACGCCGAATTACTACGGGTTGAGGGAATTGGCCGAGAATGTGAACAAAGAGGCGGCGGAGCTTAATTGCGCCATGTCCCCGTCGTGCATGCTGGCCTACGTCAAGTCGCTGGACCCGGCGGCCATGGAGAGAGAGTCGCACGCCGGGGGATTCACCGGCGAGGACATGGGGAAGATCGACCGGGACATGGCCGTACAGTCAGTGGATTTCGAGGCGCTTGACCTGCCGGTGTTGGCCGAACCCGCGCCCCTTGAGGCGATAGTGGCCGCGCTTGATGCGGCGAGCAAGACCGTATTCAGAGAAAGACGCTCTGAAGTGATTGCGGCCATGACGCGGGTTGCAAGCCATTAACACGCCCTGGTCCGTGCAGACAGGCCTGGGGCGGGGTTCGCAGCCGCGCAGGCCGCGAGCTGTAGCTCGCCTTGGAGCGACAAGGCCGCGTCCGGCGAATTTACTTCGCCGGACTTTTATGCGGCCGCAGGCGCGAATAAAATCGCTCTTCAAATGTATCCAAGACCGCGCGGCGAGAACCCCAACCCAGGCAAACGACCACTAATCCTGGTCTTTCCCGGTGCACAGTTCCAGATAGCGCGCCGCGGCGTTCGTCCAAGAATACTCGTCCAACACACGCTGCCGGGAGGCCTTGCCCATTACGTCCCGCAGCCCTTGGTCCGCGATGAGTTTGGTCAGCACGGGGACCAGTTGCTCCGCTGAATCGGGCGGTACGAGAAATCCATTGACGTCAGGGACTACCAGTTCTTCGCAGCCCGCGATGCGGGTGGTGGCCACGGCCAGGCCTGCGGCCATGGCCTCAAGCACGGAGTTGGGCATCCCCTCGTCGCGGGAGGGGAAAAGATAGGCGTCCATGTCCCTCATGACGACCGCCAGCTCTTCGCGGCGCATCCAGCCCCTGAAGAATATCCGGTCGGCGAGGCCAAGTTCGCGGGCCTGGGCTTCCAGGGGCGCGCGCTGCGGACCGTCTCCCACAAGGTGAAACTCCCAGGCCGGCTCTTTCGGGAGCATGGCCAGGGCGCGAAATCCCACATCCAGGCCCTTCTGGAAAACCAGCCGGCCATGGAAAAAGAATCGCGCCGGCCCCGGCCGGCGCAGGGTTTCGCGCGGCGCAAAGAGCGAGGTGTCCGCGCCGTGGGGGATGATGGGGTATTCGAGGCCGGGTTCAAAGGCGCGGGCCAGGGCCGCCAGGCCAAGGCTGTTGGGTACAACGGCTTTGGCCCGCTTCCACACAAAGCGGATGACAGGCCCAAAGAGGGTGTGCAGCCGGGCCATGTCATAGGGCTGAAATCCGGGCACATCGCCGCCGCCCAAAAAAACCACATAGGGCGTGTCGGTGAGGCGCTTGGCCAGCCAGGCGGGCGGGCCGCAGGGAATGCCGAAAAAGGCGATGACGGCGTCCGGTTTGAATTTTTTGATGATGGCGGGCAGGTGAAGGCTGGCGCTGGCCATGAAAACGGCCATTTCCCAGATGGCGCACTTTTCCTCCCGGCGGCGCATCGTGGGGATGCGGCGGATGGTGAAGCCTGCGACCTCTTCAACCTTGGGGAACGTGCCGAATGCCGAGGTGACGACGAGCACCTGCGCTCCCAGGCGGGCCATTTCCCGCGCAAGGTTGGCCGTGGCGTTGCCGCCGCCGCCGCCCAGGGGCGGATATTCGTAATTCAAGCAAAGGATGCGACTCATGGCGTCAGGAGACTCCCTTTGTCAGTGGGGAAGTTGCGGTGCTTTGCGGCAAAAGAGCGCGGCCAGGGTCACGGCCAGCATGTCGGGGTCGCGGCCGGCAAACTCCGGGGCCAGAAATGGGGCCACGGCCGTAAAGTTTGGGATGTCCGTTTCGCGCTCCAAAACATCCGTGTGAAAACCGCTTTGGGCCAAGGCCCGCAGATGGTCGTCCAGGCGCAGGCGGGGCAGATCGCCGGGGTTCAGGAGGTTGTCCCAGATCGCCTTGGGAAACGTGAGGAACTGGAAGGGATATTTGAAAAAATGATCCCGGTAATCCACCCGGTGCACCATTATTCCGTTTGGCGCGAGTATCCTGCCGCACTCCTGAAAAAGCGACAGCGGATCGGCCACATGCTCCAAAACCGAATTGGAGACAATGCAGTCGGCGCAAGAATCTGTCAGTTCGGACAGGGTCTTGACCCGGCGGACATTCTCAAAGGACGCGTGAGGGGAACGCAGGCGGGCGCGCTGCAGCAGCTTGGCGTCAAGGCGCGGATCAAAGGGGGCGAAGGGTTCGACCCCGGTCCAGGCGCCGCCGAAGCGGCCGGTCCATTCATAGCCGGTGCCGTTGGCCGCGCCGCTGCCCAGTTCCACCGCCCGAAACTCGCGGCCATCCGAAAGGTCGATGCCTCCAAGGCGCAAAAGGCGCGCGTACGCATCCACGATCAAGGCGGGATTGAGACGCCCCTGGTTCACCCGCCAGTAGGGGACAAGACCTCCGAGTCTGTCCGCGAGCGCCCCTGGAAAGAGGAACCGGCGGATGAGGCGAAGTGTCACGTATTCGAGATTGGACCAGATCATGCCGCGCTCCTTAGAGAATGGCGGCCCAGCACCCACAGATTCCACAACAGGAGCCGGTGATCGGCCAGGCCTGCCAGGTGTTCGCGCTCCCGACGTTCGATGAAATTCCGGTTGAGTTCCGGGGGCAATGTGTCCCCGGCGAGCGACAGTTTGCCCTCTTTGAACCACCGGCCGACCGGCGCGCCGAACCCCTTTTTTTTGCGATGCAGGATATCGGGAGGAAGTATCGGTTCAAGCGCCTTTTTCAGGATATACTTGCCGCTGCCGTCCCGGAACTTGAACTGATGGGGGATGCGTCTGGCCAGATCCACCACCTCGGTATCCAGGAAGGGCGCGCGCACCTCCAGGGAGTGCATCATGGAGGCCCGGTCCACCTTGGTGAGGATGCCGTCCTGAAGATAGAGTTTGGCGTAGAATTCCAGGGTCTTGTCCACGATGTTTGTGGATGGGGCCTCTTCCCAGGCCTCGATGGCCTCGGAGTAGACCGCTTCCGGGTCGCAGGGCGCGTTAAAAAGCTCCTGCAAAAGCGCGGGTTCCACAGGCCCGAGCCAGACCGGATTCCAGAGCGGTTCGGGGTAGGAGAGTCCGGCCAGAAAGCGGTTCACCTTAAACGAGAGATGCATGTTGGAATGGCCGACCGGAAGCCTGGCGGCCACAAGCCGCAGGGCCTTGTGCACGGGCTTGGGACAAAGCGCGGCGTAGCGTTTGGCCCAGGCCAGGGCCTTGAAGGGGTCGTACCCGGCAAAGAGTTCGTCCGCGCCGTCTCCGCCAAGGGCCACGGTCACGTGTTGTCTGGTCTCGCGGCACAAGAGAAACATGGGCAGAATCGAGCTGTCCCCCATGGGCTCGTCCAGACGTGCGGCAAGCGACGGGAGAATGTCCAGGGCCTTGTCGAGCGAGAGCGTTTCTTGAGTGTGCGCGGTGTGAAAGAGATCGGCCGCGCGCCGGCTGTAGACGGATTCGTCAAAGCTCGCCTCGGTAAAGCCCACGGAAAAGGTGCGCAAGCCTGCAACCCGGGAGGCGGCCAGCGCCGTGACTGCCGAGGAGTCGATGCCACCGGAGAGAAACACGCCAAGCGGCACATCGCTCATGAGCCGTTTTTCCACGGCCCGGCCGAGCGCGTCCCGCAGCTCTTCGCCCCAAGTTTTTTCGGGATCGGTCGGGAGCGTGTCCACCGGCTCCACCCGGTAGGACCAGTAGCGGGAGAGGTTTACGGAAAAGTCCGCGAGCGAAACCCTCATGTTGAAGCCGCCCGGCAGCTTTCGTACGCTCCGGTAGAGGCTTGCCGGAGCCGGGATGAAGCCGTAGGCGAAATATTTGCGCAGGGCGTCGATATCCAGATCGCGGGCTACGTCGGGATGCACCATGAGCGCGGAGAGCTCCGAGGCAAAGGCGAAGAGCGCGGGGCCGGCGTGGTAGTAGAGGGGTTTTTTGCCGAAGCGGTCGCGGCTTAAAAAGAGTTCGCGCCGCTCTCTGTCGTGCAGGGCAAAGGCCCACATGCCCGAGAGTCTGTCGGCAAGCTTGGGCCCCCACTGCCTGTAGCCGTGCAGGAGCACTTCGGTGTCGCAGTGGTCGGTTTGGAAATGGTGGCCCAGGGAGGTAAGCTCGCGGCGAAGTTCCCGGTGATTGTATATCTCGCCGTTGAACGTGACGGTGAGCTGGCCATCTTGCGTGGACATGGGCTGGCCGCCGCTTTCCAGGTCCACGATGGCCAGGCGGCGGTGGCCCAGAAAGACGTTGTCCCTGGCGTCACGGACAAGGCCGGAACCGTCCGGGCCGCGATGGGAGAGGCAATCGTTCATGCGCCTGAGTACGGCCTCGTCGCCCGGCCCGGCGAAACCGCAGATGCCGCACATACGGGGGTCAGTCCTTGCGGCCGCAGTTTCTGGTCCGGTCCACGATATAGGTCGGCTTGTTTTGGGATTCGTGATAGGTGCGCATGAGGATCTCCGCGATAAGCCCCATGAAGATGGACATAAAGCCCACCAGGAAGAGGAGCGTGACCACGAGGGGCAGCGGGGTGGCGGTGAAGCTCTTGGCTTCGAACCATTTGAGATAGAGCATGAAGAAAAAAACCAGAACAGAGACAACAAGCGAGATAAGGCCGAACCCGCCAAAGAGGTACATGGGCTTCTGCGAATACTTATCCAAAAATTTCACGACGATAAGGTCAAGAATGACCTTGATCGTGCGGTCAATGCCGTACTTGGACACGCCGTGCATGCGGGGATGGTGGGTGACGCTGACCTCGGTGACCTTCGCCCCCTGCCATGTGGCGTAGATGGGCACGAAGCGGTGCATCTCGCCGTAGAGCTTCACCCCCTTGATGATTTCTTTGCGATAGGCCTTGAGCGAGCACCCGTAGTCGTGCAGGGGCACGCCCGAGATGCGGGAGATGAGAAAATTGGCGGCGTGGCTTGGCAGGTTGCGCTTTAAGGGGTGGTCCTGGCGGTCTTTGCGCCAGCCCGAGACCACGTCAAAGCCTTCGCCCAGCTTGCCAAGGAGCTTGGGGATGTCGGCGGGGTCGTTTTG
>Ga0123354_10015066_pt1 | contig 12056 bp, 6 predicted proteins | sample TergutLab28metaG_2_FD_97872 | JGI IMG/M metagenome (GOLD analysis project Ga0123354, IMG submission 97872) | Labiotermes labralis P4 segment gut microbial communities from Petit-Saut dam, French Guiana - Lab288 P4 | ecosystem: Host-associated > Arthropoda: Insects > Digestive system > Gut ... | reverse complement strand
CTGAGTGGACCCCGTTCCAGACCCACTACTACTCAGAAAATCTGGTAGCGCCGGGGATCGAACCCGGGACCTCTGTATCTGTAGCCAGAAACTCTGACCACTAGACCACAGAGGCGGTCCGTTCATGGGATCATATCTACTATATAACTGACTGTCCTGGCGAAATACTGTAATATACCAGCAGGAAGTCAACGCAGGTAAAGATTAACTATACAGAGTGACGGGGCTTTCTCTAGGTGAACGGAACGGAACAATTCGGCAGACTGACATTCATCTAAGTAATACATATAACGTAAGTTCCTACCTCACAGAGAAGAGAGTCCATCGCCACTAGACAGACCGACCGGTTACTGCTGTTAGGGGAATAATCTGTGCCAATTTTTGTGTCGTAGTGAACAAAAATAGACGCTGTGTGATTATTTGTGGAGCAAGTGTTGCTTATAGCTGTCACTGGGCTATACTAGCTTGTGTTTAGTTGCTAGGATACAATGCTTGTTATTATGCTTGGAGCGATCTTTTCGTATTTACATGCCGCAAATCGCCGGCCATATTGACAAATCTTAGAACAGTGCATAAATATGAGTTGTTACATTTGCCTTTCTACGCTTTTTCGTAAAATTGCGAAAAAGCCACCATTAGCTTAGTCATGTCTGTCCCTCCGTCCGTTCGTCTGCCATTGGACTGATTTTAATGAAATTTGATATTCGTGGTTTTTCGAAAATCTGTCGAGAAAATTCAAGTTTCATTAAAATGTGAAAATAACTGTTGCTTGACATGGAGATGTACGTAAATTTATGATAATAACTCGCTGAATTATTCTTAAAATGTGAAATGTTTCAGACAAACGATTCAGAGAAGAACAAAACACACATTTTATGTTCAATCCCTTTTTTTTTTCCCGAAAATCCTGCCGTTTATGAGATAATGTGAAAAAGTATGATAGAGCCAGGAGCCCCACACATGACAATATTATACGATGCAGAAAATACTATTTGCATGCCGGTTAAGTAAAGCAAGATTAGAGACACGCACGCACAATGTTTCATAATCTTTGCTTTTCCACTGCAAGAGCGGCTACGTCATCGCGTGTCAGTATTACGTTATACGTACATTTCCTGTCTTGTTACAACATGACTTTCAGAAAAGAGAATAAATCAATGCTTGTTTCGTGCAGTGATCTAACTTTCACCTGACGGTTAGAAGGTTAAAGTAACAGGAATCGTGTTAAGAATTCAGAACTATTTTCATTACCTTTGAACTTTTAATTTAATGAAAACCTGGTGGAAGAGGAAGTACGTGTGAATATATGTGCTGCGAAAGCGTATGGGGAAGTGGAGGTATGTCAGCCAGAGGACGTTATCTTCACGTACTTGCCGCCCAACCACCCGGCTTAAGTGCAGAAAATATGGGTTAAATCGGAGGTTGTGTGGTTATGAAAGCCGGTCTGGATGGGTTCGCAAAGATATCGAAGTCCCTGCCCTCCTGGAAATCGAACTACCATTCCTAGGTCACCTAGCCCGTAGCCCAATCACAGTACAGACGACGCTCACATAACCTACATACGTATCCTATATACATACACCTATGTACGTGTTTATTTGATGTTTGTGTGACCGTGCATCATTGATATAATAATGTAAACAACCAACTAGATGCAACAACAATAATTTATTAGTAATTTAAATCAGCTCAACATGTTTCGGGCGATAATTTCGCCCATCCTCAGGAGCACTAGACTGTGTTTACAGCTTGTGGTAAAAAGCATCGTCGGTGCGTTATACTACAAGCTGTAGACACAGTCTAGTACCCCTGAGGATGGGCGAAACATGTTGAGCTGATTGCAATTATTAATAAATTGTTATTGTTGCATCTAGTTAGTTGTTTACATTATTGTACGTGAATCTTATGTTTATTGGACCGTGCATCATCTTGATAGTTGAATAAAGAGGGACCAACTTGATGTCACTTGCTTTATTATTTCATTATTTAATGCTCAACATGTTTCGGATGTATTAACATCCGAAACATGCTGAGCATTAAATAATGAAATAATAAAGCAAGTGACACCAAGTTGGCCTCTCTTTATTCAACTATTGTACTTTTTTTGTTTGTAGACTCACAGATACTTACTACGTCCATTGCAGAGCCGACGGTCAATAGACAGTTCAATGTCGTGCAAAAGTATTACGGCGTTTGGGTTTGGTCACTTCGACATTCAACATTTTTTACTGCACCTTGTGTAACAGGCTTACGAGTGATTTATTTCCGGGCGTTAACAGTACTGTACACACTACGGAATTTAAAAATTGTCGGAGGAGATAAGAAAGTGATAACGAACTGTGAAGAATTTAGAAAGACGCAGCATCAAGTAATCTTCAGGGAGACTTACCAAACGTCTAAGTCATCCGATAATCCTCTTTGAATCGAAATAGTGCAGAGGACTTAACCCTTGACACGCAGTAGGTCACAGCAGCCGACTAGTGTCACTAAACCAACATAAGGAGCCGTTCTGTATAAAGTTGGCAGTATCTTTGTAATTCTATCCGCTGGACCAGGCATTAGAATGTCGACTGTGAAATCAATTTTGTAGTTCCTACCATTTAGTTGTAGAAACTTTCGGAACATGTCATCGTGTGTTATAGGAGTGCCATCCCTCCTTCCTTCCTTATTTGCATGCTACGTGGAGCAAGGGTTTTCTTGAGAAACTAGCCAGTTCTCAGCTGACAAAAATTTCAGCACATGTTATTGAACCCGGAAATTCATTACCTCGTTTAAAAAAGTCCGCCAATTGTCCCTGTCCTGAACGAAGTCTTACTGTCGCTTGGCTAAACAGGAACTGAGACAAGGGGTACAATTATGGAAACTAGAAAGGGCACCGATTGACTGCCTTCAGTGACAGAAAGTGTTCAGCACCAGATCTTTTCCTACACTTCGGCACTTTTAAGGGGAAGAACCGACCAATCTTACCTTAAATAACCAATCGTTGTATATATAAACGATAACACAAATTATTCATTTTTTGGGTAGCAGGAAGTATTAATTAATAATTAGAGTACGCAACGATCTATTTCTGTGAATGATTTATACTGGAAGATACTGCGAATTCGACAAATTGAGTATTCTGGGCTTCTGGAATATGACGCTGTGTCGTTGTAAAGATGCTTAGCCTTGGACTGCTTTGACCTCGAGGATGAACGCAACGCGTTCCTTCGAACTGTCTGGAACAACTCGCTCAAAGATGCCTTCACATCCCAACAGACCTGCATCCTCAAACATATCACTGTGGAAGTCTACAATCTCGCAGGTTGATTAAAACTTTAGTATACACGATCGAATATTTCTACTGTCGCGATGGCAGTAGTCTTAACGTGCAGGTAATGTGTCAAATGCGACATGCCCGGTTGCAATCAGTTAGAGGCATAAAATCATAAACTACGTAGAGAGTTCCCCAGGACGTCGTGTGGTCATTTTACATTTCACGAAAAGTAAAGGTAAAGGCAAAACAGTCCCGTTACAGGCCCAGATTTCGTGACAACGGCACAGGATGGTGGTAGGTTGTCAGTCTTACGCACCGGCCACCTTTACCCCCAGGAAATACTCCTGGTACTCATTTCTGTTAGAGGCTGAGTCGACCACAGGGCCATAGTGCGATCGGAAGGATTTTATGTCAATGAAAATTCCACTGACACCAGCTGGAATCGAACCAACGACCTTGCGATTTGTAGCACAGCACCTTAACCACTGTACCACCGCGGTCCCCTTTCACGAAAAATAAAACCTTTAAAAGTGTTACTTTTTTTTTTCGAAAACGCTATATTATTTTGCATTTTAAATGGCTTTGGGGTCTGCTCTAACCCAGAAGTTGGCACGACTGAGATGTTGCTATTGTTGGCACTGAGTTACGTCATACATGCATCCATGTTGTTTGTGTCTTCTTGACAACACGTTAAATTTTCTGGAGTTGCTAATGGGACAAACACGAACTAATGTGCGGCCGTATGACACTAAACGCAATTTTTTTTTCAAATTAAACAGGGTCAGCTTGAAACACTTTCGTGAAGTATGGATAATGAAGGACAAAGGAAGGCAGTCGGCCGGCACGACACAGTCGACTGCTTGCTGGAGGACAGAGAAATCACGTCTTCGTTCGCTGCAGAGGAAAGAAGTTTGTCCCTTCTCCAAGAGCGTCCAGATCGGCTCTGGGTCTTTTTTTCTTCGAGAAAAAGTCGAGTCGGTGTGAAGTTCACCTCTCCTTCCCGCGTAGTGTCGAGATTAAGAATGAGTGGCGCTATACTTCAACTGTCCGTACATCTTTATTGGGCATACTGGGACAACTGTACTTTGAAAGTCAATTAGAATGCTTCAAGTACCTCTGATTTATTTTCCAGGCGTTCAGCTCACCGATGGGATATTTGGTGCATTCATTGTCCGACAGCCAGCGAAACGCGAACCTCACTTCAAACAGTACGACGTGGACGATCCGAGTCACGTCATCGTCATCAATGAGTGGAGTCATGGGTTTGCGATCCAGAGACTCCTGGAGCCCAACTCTGGCACTAACACTGCCTCTCTTCTGATCAACGGTCGCTCTCAACCCAAGGCAAGAAATTCACTTATCAGGCTTTATGCTATTGCTATTTGTAACAACCATCCAGAACAGCCCTGGGACTCACGCAGCCTCCGGTTCGGTGGGTAATGCATCACTTTCCTGGCGGCGAAGAGGCAGTGGCGTGGCTTTGACCACCCATCTCCGTCTAGCACCTATTTTAAGCATGAGTACAGCCATACCTCCTTCTTCTTCTTCTACTTCTAACTTGAGATTATAACACTGTCAGTATATTTAATTGCTAAGTCACTTTATTGTTTTAGTTTCCATGATAGGTCTGCGTTTAAAATATACCTTAGGCCTTTAAATATTTGTGTCATCTCACCAGAATGTTGGAGGGAATCACAACATAGACATGGATAATAATTTCGCCATCCGACAAAGTGTCAGGATTTAGGTATTTGGGAAGGACAGTGATAAATCAGGATTGTGTTCACGAAGTGGCTCAGAACGTGACCTGCGACCACGAAGATGATGATGACTGTGAAGATTTTTTCTGTTGTATTTCTGGTATATAACCGCCGACAACCTGTTCGAAGCCATAGTACGCCAGTTTACTTAACATTGCTTTCGTTGTCTCCCTTCTACCTGGTTTCTTGTCACTGACTCTCGTTCCATTCGGCTTGCTTTCCCATAAGAGCGAGGCATCCGGTTTTCCGAAACGCCTGTGTTTATTAACCAGAATACTTGGCGCCACATCGCATGACGCAGTAATCTTCAAATAGCGAACAGATTATATCTGAAGCTTATTTGCTTCATTTCGTCTCAAGATTCACCTTCCTCTATCAACCGTAAAGGATCCTTCACTTCCCACCCCCGCAAGAATTGAAAGCTACACAGGGACAGAAGCCCGTTCACTACTGCAAGAAAAAAGCCAGCAACCACAACGAATAGAGTAACCAGGAATCTAATCAGGGAACCGCAACCTAAAGTAACTCACTAACACACTTTACATGCTCAGAACCCGTAATTCTAAACATAGGTGCATAATATATTACTTACTGATCAGTATATATATGTGTTGCCAAGCACAACACACATTGTAAGCCATCTGGGATCCCAAATACGCGCAGCCACATTGTAAAAAAAAACCCCCATAATTCTTAGCTTAGCCTGACGATGACGAAACATGTCGCTGTAACCTATGATATTAATTTCTATAGTTGTGTTGACTGAATCACATAAATAAAAGTGGTTGTATTGTTCAACCAGAGGTGAAAATCTCCTCCCATTCTGTACCTTCAGAAGAGAACATACCCAGTTTTTTAAACGCTGCAGTATAGGAAAACACAAGGTGCTGGTTTATGTTCACAACACTAATCTGGATTTGGCTCTTCATATGTTCTGTACTCTATACACTATACTCACAAGTGTGAGAAGTAGAACACAGAAAAATACAATACGTCACTGGATGAAGGATTAGCCAGAGACGCGGCGTCGTATCTCTCAGCCACAATGCCATGAAAATTCTGACTTATATTATTTGAAGTGTTGATTTGTTTGAGTATAAACTTAGCTTTTTACACCAGTCGAAGAAAACACATTGAGGATATCTGACAAGAGACATCTGAGGTTACGTCTGTCAGGAGACCACATTGATGTTCTTTCCATCTGTCACATGTACACGTCAGTAATAAGGGTATGTACGTGTCTGTTCCAGAAGTTAGGCGGCACAGGAGGACCGGATCCTCCGCTGTCAACGTTCACGGTTGCTCCAGGCAAAAGGTACAGATTTCGGCTGGCGTATGCTGGGGGCGGGAGAGCCTGCCCCATCACCGTCAGCATTGCCAGCCATGTGTTAAGCGTGATCGCGCTGGACGGCAGCCCAATAACCCCACGCGAGGTCACATCTTTTGTTATGGCAGCAGGTCAGCAGCTTTCTGTAAACCCGAATTTGGCAGCAAGGCGACTAAGTTCCTGGATGTTGTTGTTTGCATTGTATCTCAGTCTTGCCGTTATTAACTCAGTCTCTAGGTGTCGAGGATCAGGAAAATACATTCACTACAGATGTCAAGGAAATATGAAATAAGGCTTCCAAATAGGCACATACATGAACTATTTCTTCGGACTTGCATTTCTGAACTCGAAATAATTCCAGGACTATTCTGTTAGTGATCTAATGTCTGTGTAGCAGAATTATATCCACAAAGTCTACTTCATTTTGCATGACAACTTTCAGTGTGAGTCTTACCAACCTTACGGTCTTCCTACCTCAATCACATGATTACGTCTTCTACTTAAGCAGAAGAACACTGGCACCTCCTTCGTTCTGCCCGCAGAAACACGCTGATTTAGGTGGATACGACTATGCTCACTTGCCCGAATTGTCAGATCAGCCTAGACTAACTAAAATTACCTGCGCTTTAAGCTGGAGACTTTTTGGAATTAATCCTGCCACACAACCAAATGCCGACGGCGTGTAAGTGTTTGATCCAAATTTGCGCAATGATTTTTTCCCTTTATTCTAACCCATGGGGCTGAAACAGGTTGTCTGCCTTGTAAATCACAACATGGCGTGTTTGTACTTGCGGTTGGGAGTAGCTGTTAAAAACCGTGGACAGTCTACAAGAGGTGATATTAACAATCCTCTATTACGCAGAAAATAATTTTGCGAAATAGCACAAAGAGTCTCGGGCTTGGAATTTTTGCAAAAGCCCAATTTATACCGTACCGCGTCAGAATTCTTAGACTCTTGTCCAGAAGGGACACATTCCCCAATATCCTCGTGCATAGTGTTGAAAAATGATGATACTTCAGCGTAGTAATATGCTGCAGTTGACATTGCAAGGACGTTTGCTTTAATTTCCATTAATCAGGGATCCCGGAACCCTACTTATGAATATCATGCGTAGCTTGGAGCTGCCTTTCTCTTGTCCCTATGTTTCTTACAGGCGAAAGAACAGACTTTGTGCTCACCGCTGACCAGCCAGTAGCCAACTACTGGCTTCATGTCAACACTGCTGAAGATTGTGATACTTCAACCATAGAGGGGGCAGCCATACTTCGATACGACGGGGCTCCTGAAAGCTCGGAACCTTTTGCCCCGAAACCATCTGATGTTGGACAGGCTTCACACAGTCTGACGGTGAGTCTCTGTCTCCGCCTATAACACAAATAAGAGCTCACCATTTTATATTCTATTTGTCAGGAAGTTACCATTTGACGAATTTACAACTCACAGAGCAGCATGCCGTGATTTGTTGTTCAAACACTGAGATCAAATGTTCGAATCCTTATCTCTGTTCTGTTGTCTTGGAATTGATTGATTTCTGCTTCAAGGTGTCCTATCAAATGATTAAGATTTTTATATTTTCATAGTCACGCTGAATAGAGACAGTAAATAGCTGAAGAGTTTTGTAAGGACACTGTAGATAGGGCCTGTTGAATTAATTTTTTAACGCTTGTGATTTAACTGATGCTGATGATTGATAAGATAAGAAAGTGTCGGTAATAGACGGATGAATGAATGAATGAATAAATGAGTATGGATCGTTGGTGAGAGTACTGACAGAGGAAAGAAAAAGTATACGGACAGAAACCTGTCCCAGTGCCATTTTGTCATCCACAAATACTACGTGCGCTGCCCTAGTTTGAAAATAGACCCGCGGTGACACCAAGATTTCTTGTAAATTACTGTCTTAAACTAAGTTTTATGATATTAGTAATCTGCAATGTTTGTACAATTTAAAATTTCGTTATTACTATACATACGTATAGGGTTAACATTAAAAAATTCTACATTCTGTTCACAGAGTGCGCTTAAGCATTTCAAAAAAAGATATCAGCTGTTTTTCTTTACAAAATTAATAGATTGTTTGACTGGTATAATGGAGACCAAGTGTATATACTGTGCTGTACGAACTGAATGTTTATCATGATTCAGGTTAACTGTGGACGTTGTTTTTCCAGCAGTCACATTTCATTTTATTATGGTAATGCGTCAGCTTTTGATATTATTATCTGCGGCTACGGTGCAATCACTATAACGAAGTATTACAGTTTTTTCTTTCCTTCGATTTAACATTAAGTAAATTAATTCTCATGCTTTGTTCTGTTATCTGTTTTTCTCCCTGATTTGTTATTGTCTTCATGAGTTATTGTTCTGCCCTTTTAGTTGTGCGGTCTTTGTAACTGGTCATGTGACTGTTGAGTCGCCACGTAAATAAATAGCGAAATATTGTTATAAAAAATAACTTTGCACATAATATAATATTTTATATATTAATGTACTAATATTATAAAAATACGACTACTAATAATTATTATTAGTTGTCCTGGAAATCTAGAGAATATTCCATATAAAACAAAACTCTTGAACTTGAAGCGACGAGACAGCTTGCTGAGACTTAAGTAAAGGTAAAGCAGTCCCATTACAGGCCTGGAGTGGCCCAGAGGGTTCCAGGAAGTTAAGGTTCCCAGATTTCTTGACAACGGCACAGGATGGTGGTAAGGTTGTCAGCCTTACGCACCGGCCGCCTTTACTAGCAGGAAATACTCCTGTTACTCATTTCTGTTAGAGACTGAGTCGGCCGCAGGACCATAGTGCGGTCGGAAGGATTTTATGTCAATAAAAAATCTACTAACACCAGCTAGGATCGAACCATCAACCTTCCGATTTGTAGCACAGCACCTTAACCACTGTGCTACCGCAGTCTGCCGCTGAGACTTAAGTACGGATAGGAATACAATTCTAAGGTTAACCTTAAACGAAACGTGAGTATGTAACTCACGGTGTAGACATAGGCTCTCATGGGAAGGATTCTCAAATGGCGGTAAATTTTCTGACTCGATAAGCGGCTGTCAACTTCTCAGCAAGGATTATACTTCATCGAGTTACAAGTCATAGTGACTTTTTTAGAAGAATTCTCTCAAAAGTCTACAGCTTTAACATTTCGCCCCCGAAGTGCACTTTTTAAGGTAGCGAATCCTACTTTGGATCTCTATAGTGAATGTAGCATCATGTAAGCTCACTGAGAGACTGAATGGACTTGGTGGCACTTCAACTGTTTTGTTTCCAGCTACTCAGCACAGTGGACGGTCAGTGTGCTGTGTCGAAGAGCAAAGACTCATTATGCTTGTCGGATGTCACAGCCTTGAACAAGATGCAGCGAGACTTGACGGAAAAGAAAGTGGACATCACTCTGTACCTGGCGTTTGGCTTCAAACAGCTGTCTGGAGAGAACACTGCCAGTCCTTCTGAAACAGGCAAGTGGCGAGACAACGGTCTTATGTTCGAACCCAAATGATTACGCGGATATTAAAACACTTGATTTTTTTTTGCGTCAAACACAGGAACTGTATGGACCGCGCACAATTGTTACTGCATATAATGGCACTTTAAGAGGAATTGTACTCCAGACATTCCCTGCTATCATCAGTTGTAATAATTAGATCACAATCAATAACTTAACCTAACCTAACCTAACCTAATCTAACCTAATCTAGCCTAACCTAACTACCAACCAACACATTTTAAATTAAGCATGTGCGGTTTTACTTTCTTGCATACCATTCTATCTCTACCCTTTATCAGTTTGTACAACGATTCGTACCCATTAACATGATTCCAAGACGAAGAGTCCTTGAGAAACTAATAATTCCTCATCTAATCACCAGATTCACTCCATTTTAAGTAACATGAAGGCCAAGGCCCTGTCAGAAATGTCCCCTCGCCCCTCACGTGACCCCATCTATTCCTTTTAAAACCAGTTTTAATAATATCCTCCCATCAATGCCCATGTTTCTCAAGCGGTCACTTTTCTTCTGGCTTGCCAAACCAAATTCTTGCATGCATTTCTCTTCTTCTCTTGACACGCCACATGCCCTGTCAGTTTCTTCCCTCTTGATCTGATTACACGAATAGCACGTGGTGAAGATCACAAATTTTGAAGCTTCTCATTATGCATCCTGCAGCCTCCTGTTACTTCCTCCACTTCCACGGCACGTTCTTATCACATGTCTTTTTTGAATGCGCGAAAGAAATAAAATTAGAGTTTTGTATATGATTGTAGACAGCGAATGGGAATTACTACATGGTTTTTGCTAGTTTCGCGGTGTAACTAGAAACACTTGAAGGAAAGTTTGTCACAAATTTTCCCCTGACTTTTTTTCTTAATCGAGATAGTTATCCAGTTCTTTGGAGGAAAAGCCCGCAGAAGAATGCTGAAATGTCCACGTTAAGATTCTGCTATATCAATCCAGTGTTATTCGTTCTGCAACCCGATTCGAGTCAGTTTCACCCGAAGCCAAACAACGAACAGGAAATAATAACTGAACTTTTGACAAACCCAATGCCTTACTGACAGAATGACTGAATGAATGACTACCCGCAGATCAGAATCTTGGGAAACTGATAGTGCCAAAAAGACGCTGAGGTGGATCCTGTTTTGAGCCACACTGCTAATCACTACAGTGAGGCTAAGTGTGACTACTTTGTAATTCCACAGAGGTAAAATCCGGCAAGTCAAGCAGTGGCCATGTCCTCATGCTGTGTTTTGCGCAATCAGTGCCACGCCAATGCCGGTTACTGTACCTGAATAATGTTCACCATCTCGCTGTACTAGCGGTGAGACGAAGACGGCGTCTGACCTACAATGACGACACAGCACTTTCACTTTCCACTTTAACTGCATCCTCCGTGGCAAGCCATCTTACCAGCTAACGCCATTTGTAGCGTTTCTTTTTCCAACCGACACCCCCGTTCTCATCTCCTTCCTTGTACTCGTAACGTCATTTAATTGCTTGGCCAACCTATCCAAAGAGTCAAAATGTTTCAGCGCCTTGCTTATGTACGTGTATTGTTAATAATTAATTTGAGAAAGAGGACAAAGGGTTATAAAAGTCTTATTACAAATTTTGACAAGGTAATAAATTAGTACTTACACGCATGTTTTTTATTTTCTGCATGAAGTTTCTTCAGTACACTTGACCTAGTTTTGCACAAATTGTTTAATAATTGATTTGAGGAAGAGGACTAAAGGTTAATAAAAGTCTTATTACGAATTTTGACAAGGTAATAAATCAGTACTTACGCATGTTTTTATTATCTGCGTAAAGTTTCTTCAATGTACTTGACCTAGTTTTCCACAAATTGCCTTATTACTACGAACAAAATGCTTGCCACCATTATATGATTTGTGTCCAGAAGCAATTTCATCCACCCATATTCTTCGGATTTCTCCTTTGTCCCAGATTGGTCAATTAATTTTCGCTGTAGCCTCAAAACAAGTCATAATTTTACATTCAATCGCCCAGGGCACCCGTTAGGAACACTCATTCTTTCGCTTCCTTCCTTTCCTATAAGTTTTCCAATTTTTCGAAGTGACTTAGTAGTTGAGACAGTATCACAGTGGTCCCTGGATAGTCCGTACCCCGGTAATCCGCATCCCCGGTTGGACCGGACAGTTTTTGTCCACCTGCAGCCTAATATTTCCCGTTGAAGTTATTAGTG
>Ga0123354_10015065_pt1 | contig 12057 bp, 6 predicted proteins | sample TergutLab28metaG_2_FD_97872 | JGI IMG/M metagenome (GOLD analysis project Ga0123354, IMG submission 97872) | Labiotermes labralis P4 segment gut microbial communities from Petit-Saut dam, French Guiana - Lab288 P4 | ecosystem: Host-associated > Arthropoda: Insects > Digestive system > Gut ... | reverse complement strand
CGTTGCGCTGACCACGTGACACCCCTCTATCCGCAAAAGTTGGCACCAACTTCGCCGACCGGCGGCGGCCGCTCTGTCGGTATAGTTCGCGTGCGGACTAAGGCCACGGAGTTTAGTTTAGTTTAGACTATAGTTTATTACATTATTTAATTAATACCTGACCTGTGTTTCAGTACCTGTCAGTTTCGGCTATCGCCCTTAATTAGTATTTTCTGTAATTAAAATTATATGTAAAGCTGTCAGTTACGTAACCTCTGTGTTACCGGTTAGGTAACAATACCGACATATATTCAGGTAACACGGTCTGTAGACATTAACGTAATATTTTATCGGAATCGGAAATAGCAGGCTCATTGTTTCCTGTCCCCAGCACAACCCCACGACGCGCATTCCTATTGTTCCTCTGATGTGCTGCAGAGAAGATTGCAATGAGGGACACACAATGGGTGTTTCGAGAACTAAATTCAACCCGCCGTGATTTCAAAATATTTTGTGAATTAAACGTTAATGAATGATTGTTACATCGGCCTATACAGTTTGTGTGAAGAACTTACTGGAAATCTCAAAGGCTGTTCTGTGTGGACTTGCGTCATCACACTTTCATTACGTACTGCATTCACAATCCAACACTAATTTTACGCCTGTAGATACAGAGCGTGGTATAAGACTGTGTTTGTCAAGTACGTACATGGCTCATTACAAAGTTTGTTATATTTATTAGCTAGTATATACAATTTGGACAGTATCGCCATTTTCGCTACCTGAATAAGACAAATTGTAAATCTGCCTCCTCGCATTGGTTGCACTAAAAGAGGGCCTCATTCATTTCGAAAGGGACAGGACTGTCTCAGTGTGTCATGGTATCGGAAGACTCTACTAAGTAATATAAAAGATCACGCAGAATATGTATCAATAAATGTTTGTATTTAAACGAGATGATGTGTCAAACGTAAGAAATTTTCGAATAAACGACAAAAGCAATCGTGTGGTCCCTTATAAAAAGGTAAAACAGTCCCGTTACAGGCCTTGCGTGGCCCAGAGGGTTGCAGGAAGTTAAGGTTCCCAGATTACATGACAACGTCACAGGACGGTGGTAAGGTTGTAGGCCGTACGCACCGGCTGCCTTTGTCCCCAGGAAATGCTCTTGGTACTCATTTCTGTTAGAGGCTGAGTCGACCCCAGGGCCATAGTGCGATCGGAAGGATTTCATGTCAATAAAAAATGACACCAGCTGGGATCGAACCAGCGACCTTCCGATTTGTGGCACAGCACCTTAACCACTGAGCTACCGCGGTCCCCAGGTCCCTTATATCTGCATTTATTATTATGTACAGTAGGTTATCAAAGTCGCAAACTGAACTGTGGTGTTAGGAAATGTCCAATGCAATGAAAAATTCTTTCAAAGTTTCGGTTTCGAAAGACTTGGGGGAAAATGTTTTAAGCCTTTACCTGAGGCGTGTAATGGAAAAGTTTGGGGAAACAATTTATGGTTTCCAGTTACGAAATTGTACACACTGCAAAAATATTTTCCAGCCGACAATTGCATTATGTGTGGGGTTATATCGTACTTTTGTAGCAGCATTATGAACACACGAAGTTATAGGCGGCCGTGGCATATATCAGGCTTTTTACCGTAGAGGTCAGAGTTCGATCCCAAATGATATTTGTTGTTGATTAAACGCACTGGTACAGTTTCTCCTTATCACGTACCATCTCAACAAAGCTACCTATTCACATTCAGCTATTCTTGACACTATACAGTCTAAGGTGGCGATAGCTCAGCTAAACAAGCCACAAGCAAACTGCAGGAACAAAGAGGGCGTATGAGAAAGTAAAGCGGGAAAATTCTCAATTGGGCTACTAATTGCCACTTCGAGGATGCCTGTCTTCTGTGACGTGCGGCTCTCTCTCGACGTTTCGAAGGAAATTAGTGTTTTATCTTTAAGGGTTGGGAGTCCAAATAAGATGTTCCATGGACACCTCAACCCTTGAAATGAAGGCTATACATTTCTTCGAAAGTAGGTAACACTGACGTAGTTACACAGCTTCTCATTCGAATAGAAACGGATCTTCAATGAAACCGCTTCGGTAACCTAAAATTTCACAGATTACACTTTGTTTGTACATAAATGTGTACTTTATTTGTGTAGATTTTGTTTTACGTAGTGACGAATGAGACAAATTTTATACGATAAATGTTCCTATATGTGTGTCTATGTTGGATATGTCACATGGTACTGAATATTCATTGCTCTACATTAGTATTTTGTTTATGCTCTCCTGAACTTTTGTGTTTCCACACATCCTTCTCTGTATTTACAAAGTCAAAGCTCGGCCTACTGTATATTTTCACAGTTTTCTTCAGTTCCTAACAAAATCATTTTACGTAAGTACTTCAATATGCTACATCGACTGCCTTCAATATTTTAACGCTGGGTGATATTCTGCAACGGTCACTTTTGAAATCCAGTACTTGAAAGGTTTGAGATCGGTTGGAACACGACCTAATTCAGTGCACTACCTGACGAAGTATCGATAGTGAATACAAAGATAGGAATATCTCGATTATGATAGCCGGTAAGAGGGGAGAGTGTGGCGCTACGAATGTAACGTTCCAGATAACGCAGAAAGTAACTGATATGCCTATGCAATCGATTCTCAAACGTATTGCTTACTGTATTGACACGATATGGAAGAGTACTGCTGCATTCAGCTCGGCTCTGTAAAGATAAAGTTTGTAAAAACACAAGACCAACTGTGATGTTGTGTTACACTTCTTGTTACAGAACTAGTTACATAAATTCCATGAACATGTGATAGGCCACAAGTTCATAAGATGACAGATCAATAAACATGCCTCATTCATGACCGTTTTTAACTTGATTTCCTCAGTCGTGTTCGCAAATTTTGACAGCGAGATTTTTCGGCTGGAAACTTGTCGCTTCTTCCCGCTTCACACAGAAAAACGATACAAACTTAAAGTCGTCGGACAGCCCACTCTATGTCCCACGTACGTGTTTACATCATCATCATCTGGCACTATAGCCCTTTGTGGGTTTTCGCCTTCTCAGCCAAGTCTCTCCAAGTTCTTCTGTCCTTTGCTAATTCCTTCCAGTTTTTAATTTTCAGCTTTTTTAGATCTTCCATAACATCCTCTTGCCATCGTTGTCTTGGTCTTCCTACTGGTCTGACTCCCATAGGTTTCCAATCTAGTAGTTTCCTAGTTGGTCTTGCTTGGTCCATTCTTTGAATATGCTCCAGCCATTACTTACATGTTTACAAGAGTGTGCAATTTACAAGCATCTCGTACAATGACTGAGAGTGTTCAATGTCTCTTTGAACGTCCCTTTAAAGCCATTTTGGAAGGATTTTTATATTCCAGCTTTGCTGTTTGGTGAATGATACGTGGCTTTAGCTATTTGAAGCACAAAATTCTTTTTCAAATTAAACCTTGTTTCGTAAGCAGTTTGAAGTAGAGAAACAGTCACGTTTTCTTGGAAACGACTTTGCTTCTTTTTATAAATGGTTACCAACGTTCCGCAGGAGCTTACTTCTTCCATTTGTATGTCAAAGGTCCAAGTGTTGGGCCATAAAAACAGTGGCGAATATCTCCTCCAAAATGTCGTTGTTTATCGATCGACATAGCTTTAATCCGAGAATACTTGAATATTCAATTACGCCGATGCACGTGCGAAACCTCGCATGTTAACCTAAATTTACTTCGGAAGCTCATGAAAATTTTGAATTTAAACCATTTTTTATCATTGCCGGTGATTTTAATTTAACACTCTGTAACATACAACTAATAAACATAAACTCACATATATACTTTCACATTGAAATAAAAGGCTTACGTATGAAACAATATATGTAAATCGGATCACAAAAAAGGATGTCGAAACTTGCAAAGTGCCAAGTTCCTTGTCCAATATTTGAAATCAAGGCATGTAGAATGCACTTACCGCTGATGACACAGATGAAATAGCGACGCTATTTACGCAAGATTAAAAAACATTTCCTCATTAAAACATCCTATCCTCAAGATGTGATTGATAAAATCTATTATACCGCTAATATAAGGACAGAAAAACTTTAAACAGCGCTGATTTGGTTCAAGATCTAAAAAAGTAAGGTTCTTTTAGTCCGGATTTTAAATAAACGAACCATAATCGATCCACTAATTATTCAGTTTTCTGTTATACAGAACACATGTTTGATCTGTGTTTTGCAATTCTAAAAAGCACGCCCCGGTATTTCATGTGTCCATTTAGATTTTTCGACAAACTCCTGCAAAGCTGTAGCCCACTCACTGACCACGCAGTACCCTAGGCCTTACGTTCTCACAGCGTCTCTAAGCAGCAGTACACGTTACGTTTACTCCATTTTGTTTCGTAAGCACCTCTACCTATAGTTATGTGCTGTAAATCACTTTAAGGTCTACAGGAAGTCCATTTGCATATTTCACCCTCCTTGCAGTGTTCCCAAGAATGAGATCGATATGGAAAGAGGTAACCTTGATGCAGTACTGACCGCTCTGACGTCAAGGATTGATTTTCTTATAATGGACTATTCCAACATAGCTTTTGATGTTTGAAAACGGTTTGCAGCCTTGTGCGCTGTACTGCGTTTCTTAGCCGGTGAGCCGCGAAATTTTCGGTTCAGAAGCTTTATACTTATTTATCATTAATATACAAAGCTCGGAAATATCAGTGATTGCTTGTGCAGCCGTGTTTTGTCATCACCTCCCCGTAGTTTAGTTGTTGGTTACATGCCGTCTGCTTAGTTGTACTTAATGCTCCGTGTTAATTATTACAAACTGCATTTTTTTTAGATTAAATTCAAACTTCTTTTGTCTGTTGACGTAACCACGTATAACTAGCTCACTTCTGCTTTTGAAGAAGCAGTCAAGGAATTCTCCATCTTCTATGGAATGCTTAGATTTTCTCCTGTGTTCACAGCAGCCTGTCAATGAACTCCTTCCTGACTTAAACAAATCCAGAGCTAAGCTTCACAGTGTGTTTATTTCAAGGTAGTTCTCCAACACCTATTGGATCAAAGTTGACGGCCGCTCGACAGCCCACTCCATTGTAGACAATCCAATGACGAGCACAACCAGACTCTTTATTTCGCAGTGTTTTATGTTGGTTTTCCTAAGCTGACACCTGGTGACTACTTTTGAGGCGCGTTCGCAAAATTGTGACAAGAGACTATTAGCTTTGCCATGTCTGTCCGTCCGTCCGCTTTGATAAGCTTGACTCCCACTGGACAGGTTTTCATGAAATTTGACATTCGATTATTTTTCAACTATCTGTCGATAAAATTCAACTTTCATTAAAACTGTACAAGAATGACGACTAATATACTTTTTTATAATATGTCACTCAGTTCTTCTTAGAATGAGACATGTTTAGACAAAAGTTGTAGAGAGAATAAAAACACATTTTATTTTCAATAACTTTTTCGAAAATCGTGCCTTTTATGAGGTAATGTGGAAAAATAAAATTTACAGCCGGGCAGGCCACAGATGACAGTGCAATATGGCGCATGCGCATTGCATGCTAGATACTTAAGACTACAAACGCACACTCAGTTTATGTAATACTTGCTGATTTTCCACAGCAACAATTGCTGTACGAACGCGCCTGATGGTTAAGTTATACGCATATTCCATGTCTTTCTAACTCTACAAATTACAGTTTCTGGAAAATGAATTTGGCCCGTACTACTGTAATTCGCAATATAATTTGAAATGATATTTTAAAATCATCCTACTCTGTACGATTTTCTACCTGTAATGGTATAACCTTGTACGTAAAAATACCATTTTTGCCCAACTTAAATATAATTCCCTGTATATTTCTATACCGTATATTCTTCGTATACATTATATACGTGTATATATACATATTCGATTTATCTAGAATATAAAAAATTCAGAATTACTGCTACGGATGTACTTACAGCTGTATACCAGTCAAACATGGAAAAACAAACAAGCAGCCCAGAGTGGTCCTGACATAATGATCGTTCTTGTTGTTTGAATCCGATCTCCGTAGGCACAATTTGTTTCTCATGACATGCAGAGTGTTCTTGATGCATTACGGTGCGAAGGTATATAAGGCACGTTGTAACAAGACTCATAATATCGGCTGCTGGATGACGGTGGTCCTTTGAAAGCATTCTGAAATTATTTCTCCTTTGTTTTCTGATTGTGTGAGACCTAGAGCTGCTCGTGATAAAAGACTAGAATTTGAACTCTTTAATGTAAAGTGAACACCGGCCAGCCTGATTCTTCTTCTTAATGCCTGTGCTTCCATGAATGGGCTTCAAAAATCGAACTCCATTCACATTTTCAGAATTGCACGTTGAGTGGTGCTAGTGAGGATAATACTTTGAAATTCTCACGGTCTTCGTTGTGGTGCTTTTGATGATACATTAATGAGGTACACAAGGTTAAGAATTACGTCATCTTTCACATGAACTTCACGCAGGTTTTTAAATGAAGTTTACATTTTATGAATGAATTAAAAATAGACATAAATCACGTATTATAGACGTGTAAAAACCGTATACGGATACTTTCGTGGAGGCGTGGTTTGTACTTGTAATGATTTCGTTCCCAACTTCACAAAAGCTTTAGAAATGTGATTGTCATCTAGCCTCTGGTTTCTTAGACACATATGAAGAAAACGCCACAGTCGGTATAATTCTGTTTATAGAGAGAGTGGCTGTTAGCTTGTCCTTCTGATTTAAATTCCAAGCAGAGGCAGAAAGTCTTGTCTGCATCAAAAGATTTAGACCGGTACAAAAGTTGCTCTTCTTTTATTAACCAGACAAGAGAAACTTCTCTCCAACGTCAACAATTGACACGATCCGTGTGTATCCAGTCACTGCCATACAGTTCTGAGATACAGAATGAGTGCAGACGTACTTTCTTCTTTTCTAAACACCCGCATGGCGTCGAATGCAGGCACTAGGCACATTTAGGATAATTCCTTTAAGGTAAAACGGTAAATATTTTCGCAGGTTTCTCGAGGTGGAGGAGAAACAGTTTCTTGGGAAATAAAAGTTTTAACTGCGAGTAGACAATGGAAGCTTTTAACGTTGAGTATCCACACGTCTACCCGCGGGACTCATGCGGCCAGCCGACACGTTTGTGAACTACGTGCACGCTATAAAAATTACAAAGTAATTTAGGCCGTTCGATATACCACTTACTGTTATTTTTTAGCGTGCGGCTCTTTGGTTTAAAAGTTCAGGCCTCCCACTCTCTTAACCATTGTTCAGAAAATACTGCCTAATCAAATGCTTAGGAGGGAAATTCCGTCGTCTTGAATTTCGAAGTTCTTAATGCCCGAGTACAAATATTTTATTTTTAGAGGCATAAATCGTATAAATATATTCCATAACACGCGCAGTACGAACTTTGTCTGTGCGTATTTATAAAAAAAACTATAAATGTCCATCGTTGTGAAAACAAATACATAGCTCAAAATTTCAAATTGACAGCGGCCCAACATTCGTGCTCGGGGTAACGTGTAGTCAAAGATAACGTCTATGCCTTGGGCTGGGCGACCGATAAGTTGTGGTTCGATTCCCGGTAGGCACAAAATGTTCTTCGTCTCTCCAGCGCTTCCTAACCGACTCACCGCCGTTATTACTCGGTGGCTACTGGGATCCCTTTTTCCGAAGGAAAGGGAAAGTGGCCAGGTTTGTGAAACAGACCACTAGCCCTTCCATGTTGCTGAGATCAAAGATGAGTGGAACTGTAGTTCCAGCCACACATGCGACTTCATGTCGTGCACAGGGACAGCGTTATTCTTACTTTAAGATCAAATGTTTGTCAGAGGCTGCGGCCCATTTTGCGGACAAGTCCATCTCTGTTGACCGGGAGTGAGAGGATTGCTATAACTTAACTGTAACATAGACGTATTCCTTGTGTGAATGTCTTCAATTTATTAATTTTTCTATTTATTGAATATTTTGGAACCACTCTTAAGATTTTGGAATTTCTTTCATGGTAAATGGGAGAAGATTAAATTGTATTAACGTCTGTCGCTCTTCACTTAATTAAAGCGTGTACTGGGCATATTTTATTCAAAAGCGCAAAAATTAAAATGTAAAAATTACATTGATTTAGCCCGTTGCTTTGTAACATGTCTGTGTGAAATATTTTCTCTTCTGTTATAGGAAGAATAAAGATATCAAGACATGCAGAGTGGTGAATTATTTGGACCCAAGAGGAAGGCACTTAGAGAATATCGGTAAAAAGTGCAAAGTGAACACTTACGTAGCTTCTTAACTTTATCAGATACTGTTGTAATAGTCAGATCAAGGACAGTGATTTATGTGGTGCATGTAACAAGCAAGGAAAATGAGAGAAGTGCCTGTAAATTTGTAGTTGTAGAAGGGAAGAAATGAGACCAGGTGGGACAGGCAGACGTATGTTGGAGAATAACATTAAAATGGATAGTAAGAAAGTAAGCTGTGAGGATATTGGCTGCATAAATTCAGATGAGCCAAAGGTCCAGTGGCGTTTTCGTGTGACGACTCTGATGAAACATTTAGAGTCCTAAGAAGGAATCCGCTGAGAACGCGGAGCTTGGAAGTATTCTTATAATAAAAGCCAACAAGATGCATTATTTCTCAACCTTACTTTGGTAAAGAACTCTACATATTTCGGACAGACTTACTGTCCATCATTAGGAGTCGGGATGGACTTCCATTCCAACCTCGCTAGCAGACAGTCAACATAACTAGTATGACAAATACCAGTTGCTGTAGAAACAGTATGAAGACTCTTGGTGATGGAGAGTAAGTCTGTCCGAAACATGTAGAGTTGTTTACCAAAATAAAGTTGAGAAACAGTGCATCTTATTGGCTTCTGTTATAAGAATATATTACGATGCACGGTCCTCTGACTGTCATATTCTTGGAAGAATTATTTGCATAGCTATAGGAAGTAAAGAACGACAGAAACCATCACATAATGACCACACACAACCATGTGTACCCAGTATCGTCGGTGTGATTTAAGTCGAAATAATTTGCACGAGTGGGACAAGTAGCATTTACGGAGAAATGAACAATTTATGCAAAAATTTGTAAAGAATTCCTCAGCAAAACAGGAATCTTTTTCTTCACTTGTGACCAGAAGGAGGCAACACTGAATATCAACTTACCAGTCGCCCAGTGGACCACAGAATGTCTTTCATTGTCAAGGCTGTTGACGTCTGCATTCTTGGACAATAGGAACTTGATGAGGGGCTTGTTTCCCGCAATGACCGCCAGGTGGATGGGCGTATAGCCGTCCTCGTCCCGTGCGTCCACCAGGTCGTGTGCAGCTGAAAGGACCATGTCCGCGCACGTGAGGGAAGGACTTTCTGCACAGTAGTGCAATGCAGTCTTCATTGTACGGTCCCGCTCCCTCGCCGCGTCTGGCTGAAATTAAATTTGAACACGATGAAACGACTCTAGGATGACCACACTTCCCGTTTTGGATATTTCATATTTGCGTCCATACAGGCGGGAGATTATAAAATAATTTTGTGTACGTGTCGTGGTATTTCCAAACCACAGCCCATGCTGACGTGTCCACGACCATGAACATTAAATATCGTACGTTTCATCAGTGCTCCATCACTGCCACGGTGTGTCTATTGTACTTTTACTGATCATTACTTCAACAACTTTCATAAAAAAAAATAATCCTCAAGACAAGAGCCTTATTACTGCGGCTTCAGAAGCAAAACTGGCACATCACGCAGCCTTGCGTGATATCAGTCTTAAAATGGCCGCCTGCAGTTCCAAAATGACTTCACGGTCTTTTGACCTGACCTTTAATTTTTCCTGGGCAAAGTATGAAGGAATAACTGTAAGAATTCTTACACCATTGACAATTGAAGATAAGGAATATTTAAAATATACCATTTTTTTAAATTATCTTGTTTGTTTCTAACCGGGAGGACACATAAATAATACAAGTAATAGTGGGACATTTGTTGCTCCTGCAAGGAGGTGAAAATGAAAATGAATACATACATCAGTTCTGGAAACAACTTTGGGAATTCTAATAACGTTTTTATGCATCGGTGATAAATAAGTAAGAGAGTGAGCAATAATTAACTTACTTTTCTCAAATCATTTCGCCGAAAATCTTCCGTTAAGAATGAATATTTTATATGAGGATCTACACTACAAATCTGACAGCAGGATTTAATTTGATCTACACCGATCCAACACTGTCAATAATATTCATGTATATATACATATATATTCTTTCAGTGCCAATTATTCGTGCAAAATCCCATATACAGCACTTGCAAAACACTCATGAATGTGTACTGCTCTCAACGCCTTGTGCTCTTCTTTGAGATAATTTTATCCAGCATTATTAGGAAATTTTGCCTTCTCTCGGAAGCAGTAATTTTTACTGTGTGTAATGTCGATTAATCATCGGATTACAGTTCGTTTTATGCCATTAATCTTGTGGTTTCATATTTTCTTCATTTTGTGCGACAGTTACCTTCTTCGCTAGGATGTTCTTTACATCTTGGTCCCTAGACTGCTGGCAGGCATACATGAGGGGTGTCGCCCCTTCGCCGATAGTGTTCATCGGGGATACTGGCCTGGACGGAGTCGTAACAGCTTGGGGGTTGGGAGCATCATAGTGGGCAGGACGCTCAGCCACCGTTGACGTCATCACTGGATCGACATCTGGCTGGACGATGCTCCCTCACCTGCGGACATGTATCAAAACGTTCAGAAAAATTATGTTTGAAGGAAGAAGCGTTCCTGGTTACTCCAGTCTTCTGGAAGGCAACGTTCTATGTGGGTGACTGGCTGCCTACCTTGAGAAGGGTCTTCGTGCCGTCATCGTTATGTACTGCCTCACCTCAGAAAATAAAGATACGGCGGTCCGTCTGGACGTCGGCACACACTAGTACAACGACACCAGGTCACATCTCATAAGACTTAGACCATCGGCAACACCTCTGTAACAACCTCGAAGCTCACACGAAGATTGCTGCTCTTTATTTCTTCCCATTACTATGTTCAAGCCTGTTGCTATTTCTGAGTCGTCTTGTAGGCACGGCCTTAATCTCTGGCGTTTTAACTGAGCAGCTGATAATGGGGTCTGTTACGGTACTGTGCATTCATTAAGTTTGTTGAAATGTTTCAGGCGACAGCGCGTTCATGTGGAATATTTGCTAAAATCGCTTTGTTTCCAACGTGTTGTATTATGCACCATATTATTTGTGTAAAAATAAAAGAATTTCTACACAGATTTTCATAATATTTAATATTTGAGAAATTTGAAAAAGAAGTATTCTTCCATTTCGATTTCCTTGAAATGAGGAAGTTCCAGCGAAAAATGTACATGAATCGCGTCGCGTGTTTCGGCGAGAAAATCAAGTACAAATCTTGCTAAATACTTATCGGACTGCAAGGTGTTTGGGAAAAAAATGTGGAGACGAATAAAGCACACATCCTTTGTCAGACTCTTTTCAGCTCTCAGTTAGGTTTCGTAACACGAATTTCGTAGTTTGTATTTGAAAATTTGGGTCTTACAAATATTTTATCTTCATAAAATGTTTAGACGCAATACCTAAAGTGCCTAATTTGATCTGCCGAAACGTGTAATTGTTTTCATATTTGTTATAATAAAAGAGGTGAATCGACGGGTTACGTTCTTATTATTGGCAAAGTCACTGAAGTGATTGCCTTCATAAAAATGGTAATTGTAATACATTTGTCGACGAAGTATGAGTTAGTAATAAGCATAATAATAATAATAATAATAAGGGCTCAATGGGCATGGGAGAGGTGGTACCTTTGTAAGGGGTTGACCCTGCACTGGTCCTTACCAGCCCAGGTGTGCAGCAGTGCAACTTGAGGCACCAGCCACTCACTTCCCTGCACACAAGACTGTATGTGCATAGTGAGTAACTACATCCGACCAGAGGTGAGCCTGTTTAAACGGAACACGGCGGATCTAGAGGAGTAAACCTCGAAAAAAAATCCCCTAGTCCAAGGTGTACACTACCGTGCCGAGGG
>Ga0123354_10015064_pt1 | contig 12057 bp, 14 predicted proteins | sample TergutLab28metaG_2_FD_97872 | JGI IMG/M metagenome (GOLD analysis project Ga0123354, IMG submission 97872) | Labiotermes labralis P4 segment gut microbial communities from Petit-Saut dam, French Guiana - Lab288 P4 | ecosystem: Host-associated > Arthropoda: Insects > Digestive system > Gut ... | reverse complement strand
AGGATATGTTAATATTAGTATCATTAGTAAAGTTGGTGTCAATATACTTAAAAACTAGCATGCTATAATGTTATAGTTCATAAAACATGTAGTTGTGTTCCTACTGCACTACTAGGTGAAATACAGTTGTGCTTGACTGTATGTGTAATACACAAAAATTCTTTGTTATTGAACCAACATGACGATGATGACGCACCTCAAAATTGTTACTATTCATTTAGTAACACCTCGAAATGTCATTTTATTAACTATTTAAATGAGAATGGTAATGGAAATGTAATATGCAGCTTTGTGGCTGTCTTCAGTTCTTATTGTGTAGGTAAATGGCAGTGTAATATGCAGCTTTGTGGCTGTCTTCAGTTCTTATTGTGTAGGTAAATGGCAGTGTAATATGCAGCTTTGTGGCTGCCTTCAGTTCTTATTGTGTAGGTAAATTTGTCCCTGTCCATGTCATGGAGGCATGTAGGGGAAGTAGAGTTACAGCTCCGGTTGTTTCTAACCTTACCAAAAATGGAAGTGAGTAGTCAGCTTCATGCCCTAACTGCTTTTACCCTCAGGGAAAGGAACATTGATATTACATGCTCATGGTAAATTTTATCTGAATGTAGTTGTACTGATTTCTTTCCTGACATGTACGAGAATTTCTGCTTGGGCTGTATATTGTCCCCACGAATTTACCCAAATACATGATTCGGTCCCATATTATTCATTAAAATGTTTCAGTTTTTGCAATGTTGGGGATGCTGTCTCCAGCCTCACGTGGTGCCCTTATGACAGCAGCTATCTTCCTGTATGTCTTCATGGGTCTCATTGCAGGATACTTCTCTGCCAGACTTTATAAGACTATGAAGGGTCGAGAATGGAAAAGAGCAGCTTTTTTGGTCAGTACTAACATGACTTTGATGCATTTATTATGACCTTTTTTGGCTGTGCCTAATGGTAACACGGTAGCATGATGCTACTGGTATGTGGTCCAGTGGGTCACTGGGCTAGTGCGAGTCAGGTCACCAAGGCTGTTGGTACTGCGACCTCAAATGGACATATCATAACAGCAGTTGTATATTGATTGTACAGACTGGCATGTTTGTGAATTACTGACAGTGACAAGAATTGCAGAGGGAAATGCACTGCATGAAGATGAATGTGGTTCACACTTTTCTGGACTGTACCAAACGTGAATAAATTTTGACAGATGTGAATTTGACGTATTACAGCATTTTTATAACAGTACAAGATAAATTGTAAAGAACATGCTGACAGGGAAGTTCTGACAGGGTTCTAAAGCACACATAGATAAGTTGTGATTTGTTTATGAAGGACTGCAGTTTGTAATATCTGTATCAGGTCTTTTTATTTCAGTGTTTTAATTAACAAGTTTGACAGTTGCTGAGTTTATAGATTAATGAATGAGTATGGAGCATTGGTGGAATGATACAGGGGAAAAATGAAGTACTTGGAGAAAAATGTTTCATGCTGCCACTTTGTTCATAATATATCCCACATGGACTGGCCTAGGTCTGAAGCTGGGGCTCTTGTGATAGGCCAGTGACTAACTGCTTGAGACATGGCAAAGCCTGCAACAGGTCTTAACATGCTGACATTGATGGGGTTATATTATTCTGGCATTTTGTTGATCAGAATGGACACTGTCCTGTACCTCCAGACCCATATTACATTGCAAGCAATCAGTGTAATTTCTTCCTTCACCTCTGGTTCAGTTTATTTTTGACTGCACTTTTCTTTGTGAAAGTTTTTCTTTGTAGTTTGGCCTCCATTCCAAAAATTTCACTTTGTAAGAAATTCCATGTCCAACAGACTTCTAACACATATATATTCAGTGTTACAGTATTACGTGCCTCATATGCTCATGGCTGCACACTGGAATGAATTTCAGTATGAAATGTTTGGTCAGTGAAGATAAGTTGATTGCTTGGTTTACTGTGCTTCTGTGTGCAGTCCTTTTTGTGTTGTGGCCTCTCCCTACCTTAGGCAAGGGCATAGGCCACATTTCTGAAGTGGAGCACCAGTTGCGTGGATTTTCTTCTTCCAACTGATATAAGTATCATGAGTGTGGTAGTTGGCAGAAGAAACCCATTGCTTCATATGGGCTCATAATTACAAGTAAGGTCAAGTATTAACATTCTGAAAGTTTTGTTTTTTGAAGACATGAAGTTTTTGACTTGTGGGCAGAAAAATGTGTATGCGGTCCTGATACAGGATCAGGGTTAGGACCCTCAGTGCAGTGTTGTAAGCTAGAGTAGCAAGTCCCCAGTGAAGGAGTGTAGAATTTGTGTGGTTTTCTCACAATATGCTTGTCTTGCAGACAGCAACACTGTATCCTGCTCTTGTGTTTGGAACATGCTTCTTCTTAAACTTCTTCATCTGGGGAAAACATTCAAGTGGAGCTGTTCCTTTTGGAACGATGCTGTCCCTGCTGTGTCTCTGGTTTGGCATCTCCTTGCCTTTGGTGTACTTGGGGTACTATTTTGGCTTCCGTAAGCAGCCTTTCCAGCATCCTGTTAGAACCAATCAAATTCCTCGTCAAGTACCAGACCAGCTGTGGTACATGAACCCACTTCTCAGGTAAGATTGTGTACAAGACTGATGTAGATGTTACATGAAGTGGTGATGGGTTTTGGCCATGGTAACGAAACTTCCATGTTGCATAAAGGGCACAGTTGAACTACCTTTAGCTTCCTAAGAAGGACCATGCTGTACAGAGATAAAGGAAGTCTGTGTACATTATCTACTAGTGCTGCTGTTCAAAGATGTGTTTACTTCATAAGGGATGTTATGATTTTTTGAGTTCCCATCTTGATTCTTTCTCTTTGGTACCCAAGTTTGACCTCTTAGCTTCTCATTTCAAGACACATAGTAAAACTGTAAGAGATGCAAAGCTTAAAGTGATATGAGGCAGATGGTATGACTTGCAGCAGGTGTAGAAGGCAGCACTGAGTAATACAAGATTTGATGTTCTCACAGTGTTATTGCTATGTTGCTAAACGTGCAAGTCTTTGGATGTGACGCTATGTCATTGATTTAGCAGTTCCCATCATTTTGAAGGATTATACAGTCATCCCCTGAAGTTATGTCAGGTGGTTCCAAGACCAGTGGTGTTAGTGGAGATGACATAAGTTGAGACAGATTCTACCATAAGCAGAGTGTTTAAATGGGAGGGGTGGTTTCAAACAATCTATTTTGATCAAGAACTTGAACTATAGAGGGGTCATCATCATCATCATCATCATCGTCTCCAGTTTCCAGCAGTACTGATGGTGATGCAGGAGTCCCTGAAGATGACTTGAGAAAATTAAGCACTGAAGTGTGGACAGACAAAGACCCCCTACTCTCCTTCGGAATCACCTCACAGCAAGCAAATGTCCCCATAGTTATTTGTCCAGTTCTGCTTGCTGCTTATTTGAATCAAAGTGCTCAAACATTTTGATGCCAGCTCAGATAAGTCCAAGCCCCTCCGTTAACTATAAAACCATCACGATCCTGCCCTTAGGCTCAGGGTAGGGTTCCTCGGCTTCTTCAAGGGTGCTTTGCTTTCAATTTCCGGCAAGATCATTGAGCATGAATTCCTGATCATGGGAGTCAGCAACTCAATGACATCTTCACCATCATACCTAAAAATTTGTGCACTTGACATAATATATTGTGTCTGGCGGCAGACAAGGTAAGTGTGGAATGTGACGAAAGTTGGGGGATGACTGTAGTGCCTTTATCTTGCTTGACCCTGAAACTGAAGACTCTAAAGTCCTTGGAAGTGCCAGAAATTAGAACAGTGTCACAAGTGCTGTCATTGCAGTTCTTTCCTCATACTGTGGATGTGTGCTTGGTATTGGCTTTAACTGAAGATTATTGGAACACTGCTTTGTGTTTGGTGGCTCCTGCACTTAGATCTTGGCCTTGAGACTGGTTTTCTGGACTGAGAATTTTCTCATAGTGTATTCTGCACCATTCTTTTTTGTGGTGAGCACTTTTATATAAATTGTTAGTGCTATGTATAAGTGGTAAAAGTACAAAATGTTTTCTCTTTCAGCACCATGATGGCAGGTGTACTGCCATTTGGAGCAGTATTCATTGAGCTCTTCTTCATTTTTACTGCCATATGGGAAAACCAGTTCTACTATATGTTTGGTTTTCTTTTCCTCGTGTTTATCATCCTTGTGATATCGTGTTCTCAGATTTCAATCGTGATGGTGTATTTCCAGTTATGTGGAGAGGTAGGTTTGTTATATCATGAGTTTCTGTTATACGTATTATGCTTTGTTGCTAAGTTACATACTCTCTGTGCTGCTGTAATAATTTTTAGTTAAAATTTACAAAATGTGCATAAATTTCTTGTTAACTCTGTCACATCTATGCAGCAGTTGAAGTGTGTAACTGGAGCATTTGTCATTTTAAAGGTTTGTATTTATTCAGGCACTCAAGAACTCATTGCTTTCAGTGTCCAGAAACAGGTCGTCTTTGTGACAGAGTTTCATGGTTTCCCTCCAGGCATTTTCATGACTGTTAATTCCGATGAGGCTGTGAATGCTTCCTTCCACATCCTTTTATATTCACTGTTTGCTAATCGTGTAATCCTTTGACACTATACAGCTTTAGGTACTGACCTTAAGTAGACCACAGATAAATAAAACATAAATGATGTGAGGTTTGAGCTGGCTACTGTTGTACTGCTGAAATTTCTGTCTTTTGTGATGTGATGTTGCGACACTGTGCAAGGAGTTCCCGACATTTTGAAGGCACTACGTTGCCTTGAAATGTTGCAAACTGCTCACAGAGTGACACAGTGTCACATCTTAAAAAGACTAGAAACTTAATGAAGAATGAAGTTCTAATGAATGCAAAATGTGTTAATATTTCAGGACTACCACTGGTGGTGGCGGAGTTTTATCGTGTCTGGAGGTTCGGCAGTTTATGTTTTTGCGTATTCAGTTTTCTACTTTGCCACAAAATTGGAGATCACAGAGTTCATCCCTACATTGCTATACTTTGGCTACACAGGCATAATGGTTCTGACATTCTGGCTTCTTACGGGTACTATTGGCTTCTTTGCTGCATACGCATTTGTCCGTAAGATCTATGCTGCCGTCAAGATTGACTGAACTCTTCAGACATGTACAGATACAGTTTCTGGATTTTATTTACCAGTGAATGTCTCGACATTGCTTATAGATTTTGCAAGTGGAAGCAAATGCTTCAAATGGACTCTCTTGTGTAAGTGTGAAGGAAATAACATGAGTTGAAATATTATGCAACATGATTACAAGTCACTGTGGTTTCTGAGCATGTCATGTCGGGATATGGGCAGCTGAACGAGTTTGTCTTAGTGAACGTGTGCGTAGTGCCAGAATGTGTAGCAGTGTTCATGAGGGAAGTCATGTGTGGGCAATACAGTGTCCTGACAGTTGGTTTGCCGAGATTATGCTCATGTTCCATGGAAATGCTATTTTATTTACCATCAGCCACTAGCTGAAAGTGACAGTGGGGAGTCACATAAATTGTTAAAGTTGTTGACCATCATGTTCACTGAATATGCACATCTCCTAAGCACTGATTCATAAATTAGCTTTTCCTCTTGAAGGCGGAGATAATTTTTTTTTTGCTGTGTCAAAACAACTTAATTGTACGAACATGAAATAACAATGCTCTGAACACAGTATTAGAACATGTACTGACCAGGTTTGGGAATGACCATAAACTGGTGAACAAAATCTGAATGAATGCAAATGCAAGAACATAAAACATTTCTGCAGTATTTCAGTTACAAGCCAACGGCACCATCCCTACTTTAAAAAAATGATACCACTTAATACTGTTCAGCTCCCTGTCCCTCTTCTTGCAGTAAAGTGACCCCTGTAACACCTGGTATTATAGCTCTGACAGCTTGAGACATTTGGTCATGTTTCCATAACACAGTGGCCTGTGAATGTAATCAGTACAGTGATAACTCGGCTAACGACTGACCCTGCTAACGAATTTTTCGGCTAACAATTTTTTTTACTGTTTTTCGGACTCGGCTAACGAATATGGATTCGGCTAACGAATGTTTAGTGGATGCGCGCGCTAACACAAAGCAGCAAACATGAACGATCGGGCCATTCCAGGAGCTTATCTTTTCCGTCTGTATGTGTGTTTCGGCTAACGAATGTGATTCTGGAACGAATTATCTTCGTTAGCCGAGGTATCACTGTATACTGCAATTGTTTTGGAACTGGAAGAAAGAATAAGTAATCTGCTTTTAACATGGAAGGGATTGAACCTTGAATTCACATTCTCTGTGTGTGAACAGTTGTAATAAGAAGGTAATGTGATGCTGTGTGACCTTGTGGTTGTGACTGAAATAAACTGTAATTACAAGTTAAGTAACAGTATCATAATGAAAAGAGTACACAGTAAATGGTTAAGATTTGGAACACTGCCTGCTTTATATGCAAAGTGCCATAGTGTCTGTCCAGCTTATACTTTTGTTGAGGAAACTGTACATTCTCTATGTCCTTCCCATTACAACCATCTTGGAATTATCAACCAAATATTTGGTGTGGAGTACAAAAAGACTAGCAGCTGCCAGTAGCAAATCAAAATTGTTAATGGACAGATGGAATCTAGCAAATATGTCGTTCAGAATCTTCAATCTGTTACGTAATGAATGACACTGGTAGCTTAGCCTATCAGAAAATGTAAGGTTATCCCCTTCCATGCCATGAAGGCATAGAGGGGGAATAGAGGTATAGTTCCATTCATTCTTAACCTTCGCACTTGATGGAGCCAGGTTGTCAGTTTCATTCCCTGGCTGTTCATTCAGTAGTAGGCTGGGTGGGCCCCACAGGCAGAGAACATACAGGATGATAAGCAACATAATGGCTATACTTCAGGAGCAGCTCTACAGGTCATTTGTAGCAAGAGATGTCAAACTAATTTTGTTTTGACACTTATCAAGTCACACCCTCGTGAAAAGAGCTAACACCGACATAACTTGACCAAGTTTTTGCTTGTACACTGTCTTTGGCTATTGGCTGTGGCTTTTTTGTGTTGAATATTGGGATAGTCACAATGCATGAGACTCTTATAAATGAAGAAGATGTATGCAAACATGCATTTTATGTATGGTTTCTGCATAGCAGTGGTGGGGCTGCTGTTGTGGAATACCTAACATTTGAAACTGTACACAGAATACGGAGGGAGACTGATTTCTTATCACGAGTGAATACAGATGTAAACAACAATGGCATGGAGAAGGTGATGTTCTGGCAGCAGTGCAACACATACAGGACGTCTGGCATAGCAGAGGCACAGGTGTAGAGAGTTCTGCACCATCCTATCCTGTCACCTTCAACAAGTTAAGTACCCTTCATTGGGAGATCATGCCCATGCCAACCCTGTGTGATTGTGTGAATGGTCACAACCATACCTTAAAATTATGCGTGACATTGTGGTCACAGATGAGACTCAATTTACCCAGGGTGGCATTACAAACAAGGAATTTGCACTCTTGGGCACTCGAAAACTACTCCAGGTAGCATAACGCCATTTTCAGGAGCAACATTCAATGAATGTATTGTGCACTGTTTTTGGCAATAACCTGATAAGACAACATGTTATCAAGGGAGCATAACAGCTTTGTAGTACAGAAATTTTCTGGAAAACGAACTGCCTCTGTGTTTATAGGATGTGCTCCTTGCAATATGTGGACGAATGTCTCCATAACATGATGGAACACCTCAACACTTTTCAGCAGAAGGAATGGAATTTTTAAAGAAAATGCTGAAGGATGATGGCCTGGAAGAAATGGACCAGAGGCTTGGACTGCTCAATCACCCAACTTCAACCCATTAAATTTCTTCCTGCGGGTTGGAGATTATCATGGTGGTAAACGAGAAGAAACGCATCAGTTAGTAGAGGGCATATGCGAAGCTGCTGTTGGTATCAGAAACAAACTGGGACATGTGCAGCATCATTACTGAGTGGCAGAACAACCGACAGCTGCGTACAGTGTGATGGTGGGTATTTTGAATATGTCTTGTCATGATCTTGAAACTTCAACATTGCTGGAAGCATAATCATAATAAAGGCCAGTTGAAAGGTAAACTCTTCTTCAGTTCTACATGAAGATAGTGCAAAACTTGATAATAGTTTTGAAGCAGACTATAGTTTATTAATTATCTTTTGCTCCAAATGATGTGTGGAACACTCTTTGTTCCTCCATTATGTATTGGAACACCCTGTATGCGGAGAGTGTTTGAGATCAGCCTTATGAGATGAGTACTTGGATCTGAGAGGGAGGAAGTGATGGGGCAAGGAGGAAATGCATATAATGAGAAACGTCATGGTTTGTATTGTTCACCAATTATATAATGAGATTAATATTCTGTACACTTCATCGCACATTATGATGCAGGACTGGGTGAGATGAGAAATGCATACAAAATTGTGGCTGGGAGAATCAAAATGCAGATCTTTGACTAACTGGTTAACTAAATAACCAACTGGCTAACTAACTAACTACATGTAGTGTAGTCCTTGAGAAACTGAGCTAGTTGAGGAAGCCCCACATTTTATATACCCTTGGGGTTCATTACAGTCCTCACAACAGCCTGCCACTTTCTCCTATCTTGAGTCAGATTAATTCAGGCCACATTTTCCCATCCTATTCTTTAAGATCCTTTTTAATATTATCCCCGAATCTACTGCTGCGTCTTCGAAGCTGTCTTTTTCTTTCAGGTTTCCACCCCAAAACCCTTTATGAACTTCTCCTGCCTACCTGCCACGTGCTTCACTGTTTCACACTAACGATATTTGGTTAGCAGTACCAATCATGAAACTCCTCATTACGCAGTTTTTTCCAGCCTCCTGACGCTTCATGATGCCAGGTTAGCTCAGCTAGTGATTGTGGTACAGTAAACAAGTAATTTTCCTGTTCTCCAAAACGTCCATAGTGGGTCTGGGGGCCTGTCAAGCCTTCTGTTCATTTACTAACAGACGCCCTTTCTCCAGGGGTAAAGCGAATGTGGCGTGAAGCTGACCACTCACCTCCATCTAGTGCTGAGGTTAAGAATGAGTGGAGCTGTCTGCACCTGTCCTCCTCCTGTATGCCTGTGTGTTGTGAGTGTTCCCAAGACTGAACCTTTTACTTGTTGTGTCCTATGTTCCTCCACACACTTACCGAACACCCTCATCCTGTCTTGACTGTGGGATATACAGGTGCAAATAATATTAAACTGGCGGTTAAAGACCACGCATGTATATGTTTTGAGGTGGTTCAAGTTGAGTCCAGTGGTGACTATGGTAAAGAATGTTGTGTTAAAGAAAGGCTATGGTCTGGACGATACGGGTTTAAATCCCAGTAGGGTGCAAGAGGTATTTGTCTCCTTGAAAATATTCAGATTGGCTGCGGGGCCCACGCAGCCTCCTATTCTCTTTACTAGGGTTAAAGCGACCGAAGCGTGATGTTGACTGCTTACATCCATTTCATCTCAAGGTCATGTCCCTATGTGGGACAACCTTTACCTTTACCTTTTGGCATCACCTTTAGAAGGTTTTTTTTTATTATTATTCAGAATCGACCAGTAATCTGTCATAATGTAGCCCAGTCAGTCCAAAAGGTGTCCATAACATGGACCAAGGTAGCCGGTCTCGATCCGCCACAGTGCAGTACAGCAACAGCTGTCACTCTGATGCTTGGTGCAGCCCAGCATACAGCAGGTGGCTTAGCTCCAGTGTCGCTGTGGATGCAGAGCCATTGGGGAAGGTGGTTATGGAAGTAGGCGTGTTCTCTGTCTGGCCAGATGGCACACAACTTTAATGTTACATTCAGACACTTGTCAGTGTTCTGAACCTTTGAAGCATGAAGTCTGTTCCAACAATATTTACAAACAGTTCCTATTCACACTGTGCACAAAGATAAACCGTTTGCTGCTGTTAGGGAGAGAGTCACTGCTCTTTGTGGTGTCACAGAGAACACCAGAATACTGTGCGGGCAATATACAGAGTTTTTTTTCAGATTAATGCCGATGGTAAAAATAGTTACCACTATGCTGTACAGAGTTAGAGGGAGAAAAAATTAACCGCATGTTCACATGTTTTTCAGTTATTGGCAGATTGGTTAGGATTGTGTATTGAAGCTCACCTGAAGTCACAGTTGGTAGAGAACACAGCAACAATTTTGTGACACAAATGATTACAGGTATGAACAATATGTTGTGTGTGTGGAGTCTAGCATGAGACACAGACTATTGGAGAACTGTTGAATATAATTCTGGAAGGCATGCTTAATTTATTGTGGGCCGGGACAGCTCAGTCGGTATAGCGACTCGCTACAGGCTGGACGTTCCGGGGATCGAATCCTGGTGTTGGCGAGATTTTCTGCACCAGTCCAGACCGTCCCTAGGGTCCACCCAGCCTCCTATACAATGGGTGCCGGGGGTAAAGCGGCCGGGGCGTGGCGTTGACCACCCACCCCTATCTAGCGCCGAAGTTAAAGAAAGAGTACAGCTATACTTCTACTCCCTCTATGGTCCTTTGAGGCCTGTTCTAGGGTGAAATTTTAACTTTTATGCCTAATTCGCAAACTTAGTGTCCTGTTTATAGTGGTGTCTGTTACAGAACTGGTAAAGGCAAAGTAAAAATGCCAAAGGGCTTAATATATGCAGTGCCATTAAGGCTACAGCAATTGGAAGCAAGCTCCACGCATTCAAGACCTTGGCAATACGTGGCAGTGAGCGGTCAAATCCAAACTTCTTTTCTAAATTATAATAGTCCGGTAACAGACGAGGGAATCAGTATGGAGTGTTGGTGGGATGACTTGGAAATGTAAACACGAATCACTCAGATACAAACTTGCCCCAGTGCCACTTTGTCCATCAAACCTGTTCCAGTGCCACTTTGTCCACCAAACCTGTCTCAGTGCCACTTTGTCCACCAAACCTGTCCCAGTGCCACTTTGTCCACCAAACCTGTCCCAGTGCCACTTTGTCCACCAAACCTGTCCCAGTGCCACTTTGGTTACAACAAATTCTACATAAACTGGACGCGGATCGAACCAGAGCCTCCACAGTTAAGGTGCCGGCAACTAACTTCCTGAGCCATAGCACGGGGCCGAAACATGTTGCTCCCCTGTTTCACCTGTTGTGGGCTGAATGTACGTGCAAATATTTAGATCAGTTTAATTTTGAATTTGGCTGCAGTCCATGTTTGGGTTTACAGTGGCTAAGATGCCAGTCGTTCTGTCAAATTTAAATCAGCCAATAAATCATAAAATTTGAACGAGGAGGTGATATTTATTATAAACAGCCATAATTTTCACTCAGTTCTATAAAGCAGTGCTAGAGATGAAGGATCTGTGCTAGGACAGGCAGAATGTCACAATTCTGCTTTGTACACATCAGCTGCAGTTGGTTCATGCTGTTTAAACAAATGAACACAAAACCGCCAAACTGCACAAGAACTTAATTTGTTATCAGCACATTCTTGGTATTTATTATTTTGAACATAGAATGATAATTTGTGGCTATGTCTGAGTGCACCCAGGATTTGGGAGCACTCGATTAATTCCCGCTCGTCTGTGCTGCTGCTGCTGTTGTTGCAATCAGGCAAGGAGGAATGCGCCTACAGATGTCAGCTAGATTACACTGCCAAACAGCAAAGGTGGAGAAGTTGTCCATCAATCACGGCGCACCGAAGTGCCAAGCGCTGCAGTATTGATGGAAGTGCAGCTTGAACCGCAATTAAATACAGTTCAAAATTTCATATCGTGTGTTTTAACAAACACAACATCCATATTACAAAGAGCAACAAGCTAATCCCTTAAAGCATTGCGGTTACTTTACGCACCGCCAGGTTTAGGATTAAAAATTCTACGTTCTGCCCACACAGACTGTATTTATGTGTTCTGTGTGGATCTGAGAACAAACAGCAATTATTTCCCTGTACAGCATTAACTGACTGGTTTTTATAACCGAGACGGAGTGTGTTTACTGCGCGGTACGGACTGGGTATTTAAATGTAATTTGGGTTATATGCTTTATATGGATCTGAGAACAAACAGCGATT
>Ga0123354_10015061_pt1 | contig 12059 bp, 5 predicted proteins | sample TergutLab28metaG_2_FD_97872 | JGI IMG/M metagenome (GOLD analysis project Ga0123354, IMG submission 97872) | Labiotermes labralis P4 segment gut microbial communities from Petit-Saut dam, French Guiana - Lab288 P4 | ecosystem: Host-associated > Arthropoda: Insects > Digestive system > Gut ... | reverse complement strand
GTGCCGGCGTTTCGGGACACTTTTTTTTTTTAACCTTTTTAGGTGGTGTGAGGGGGGAAAATTTTTGCCGGGAAAAAGTTAGCTAACTGTGGCCCAGCAACCCCCCCCCCCCCAACACACATAAGCTTGTCTTTCGATCTTCGTTGGATTTTAAACAGTAGTCTGGCGACTTTCAATATTTCCATTCATATGCAGGCTGTTCAGATACTGACAGAGTAATAGCAGGTTACCAGTTGTGCGGTTTTTGCTACGTGAATTAGATTTCTTCATCAGCGTCAGACTGGCCAGCTGATGAGTATTTATGGCTTATGAGTCACTCTGGAGAGTAAACTGCAGGTTATTTGAGAATTAATTGCAGTTCTTCTTAGTTCGTGTCATAATAAATTCGCATTTCTCTTTTACGTGTTAATTTATTGTCAGAATCAGAATATTATGTACTCGCACTGATTGTGTACTTGCATTAAGGACCAACGGATCGTCGCGAATGAGTCATTGCCACTCTTCAACGTAGGTAGGAGGTCCCGGGTTGAAATCTGGGTCCGGAGGCTGGATATCATGCATGAGGTTTATCATAGTTTTCCACGGCCTTTTTGAGACAGATGACGAAACAGTATCCCAGATAAGGCCACTGTCGCTTTTTTAACATCATTTTCGTTTTATTATTTACTAATAGAAACGTAAAATCGTCCTTGTACACGCTATGAAGACACGGGGAGTTGAGGTATAGCTCCACCCATTCTTAACTTTGCAGCAAGGTGGGGTAAGTGGCCAGCTGCACGCCTCCGGTTTGGTGGGACCCAGTGTCGTTACGGACGCATTGGAGAAGACATAAATCTCTTGCCTCTTCCGGGATTGGAACCACGATTCATCGGGCATTCAGCTCGCAGCGTAGTCAAGCCCACTGGGCTATCCCGGTTACATGAATCTGATCGACGCTGTATAACCTGAACTACTGAGAACGTCGTTAGGTGAACCATAAATAAGCCTAAATAGAATACCAGCCGAGCTACTTAATGACCAGTTGAATGAATTAGACGCATCATTCTTATGAATATTGTGTAATGTAAATCAGTCAGATAACGCATTTGAGACTAGGATTCTCACATATTTCGAGACTTAAGACTGGTCGTCTGGGTTTTTATACTACGTAATCTAGTGGGTGGGTTCGAGCGTTTCAGGTTGCAGGCGGAGGCACTTTGTGCCTTGCAAACTTTAGCAACTATATATAAGAAGTTCCACCACTTAGACAACTATAGTCCAAATGTCTGTTACTGGAAAGGCGTACTGAATCGTCAGGCACCTCAGAAGGTATAAAGTGTGCTGTAAGAGGGCACGGCCCTCTCCTACCTTTTTCTCTTCGATTATTTACAAGCATCCTGTCGTACGTCACTTAAAGGTAGCTACGCACCCTTCATTAGCTTAAGTAGTAGATGAAATGCTTTGAAATAAACCACGAATTACACAGTCATCAAAGTATTCGTAGGTTTAAATGTCTGTAGTTAGTGAAGTGTTCCGCTTACAGTTCTGGTGCTGATATCACAACTCGGATGAAATTTAGGAGACTGAATTTACGAAGAACGTACATTGTATGATCGAGGACATCCAAACCACTTGTCAGGAAAACATGAACTCTACGACTACAGTTGTGCAGTTTCTGTAGTTATTCTTTCTACAGCTGTGATTTGCTACCTTCGTTATTACTAAGACTGTTAGAGCATGTCTCTTATCCCTTGTAAAATCCCGATTGCCACTTGTTAAATGGTACCAGATGCGTTTATTGCAGTTACCGCATTCTTTATGGCTCTGTCACGGTACTGCCTCTGTGTTTGTAGCAGAAGAGTGCGTGATGTATCAAACTAGCAGACTTTAATTTCACGTTGTGCAGTTCAAACTGTTTATGTTGAACCAAAGAATAGGTATTAGCGCAGTACGTTTGTAGCCCATGGGTGATTTTTACCTTCAGTTCGTAGCATGAATTAGGAACATATGTGGCACTGCTGAACCCACAGTATCTGCCCAGTTTTATGATTTGTTATGCCGTTTCAGGCTGTGCGAAAGAAGTATGTCGCAAGTTGAACTGAATTACTGATGGTCGATATTGTCTTGCGGGAAACCAGTCTTGCAGAAATATGTACAGGCTGATTCAGGAGGAGTGTTGCAGACTTCGTGGTTTCATTCATCAAATAATTTTTAGTACATGAAGTCCCGTAAGGTGTGTCAGATTCGGAAGGTTTTGAGTACTCATGTCAGTTCGGAAGAGAAGATGTGTTTCATTGCGGCTTATATAACGATTACTTCAGTTTCTCAGGATATATAACGTGTCGGGTGGTTAGGGTATGTGTGAATAAGGGATTTAAACGGAATTGGAAGGTCGGACATGGCCTAACCCGAAGTGCTAACCCGACATGTGTGGAGGGAATGGCGATAACCACGAGAAATATCAGAATAGTGGGCATCTCGGTAGATGTTAGAACCCTGTACCTCCCGAACACAAGTCAGAAGCGTTACTGCGTGAACAAACTGGCTGGATAATAAACGTTTTGTATAAGCAGGGGACTGGATAGCGACACCGCTGCTGTGAAAGCTAGGATCACAGGGCTTTTAGAAAAGTCCGTATTTGGCAGGGTGCTTGGCTTGTTGCAAACGGGACGGAACTCGGGCATCGTGTTGGCCACAGTGTCAGTCTGTTTCAAGTTTGCAAGCCAGTAACATCGTTGAAACGTACTGTATGCGGAACGCAGCGTCGTCCGAGTATATTGTGTGTTGGCAGCAGCCCATTGTAGCCAGGCCATTCACAAACCGCCCTTCAAATGTACTCTTGTCACGTTGGCATGGCGTGAGGAAAAAGCCTTTCCAGACATTTGAAATTACCGTAATAATATGAATGTACCGTACTTGATTGTACGGTGACCTGTTGTGATTTGGAACACGTGGCAGCACGCAACGTGCACATGTTAATACGTTTGTAGCAGTGCATTAAGCCCACCTACATGAGACCGGGTATCCTGACCGAAGTTTTTCATGGTTTTCTTCAGTCCGTCTGGCCATGTTTTGAGATAGTACCAGGGATTAGGCTACTGCTGCTTCCTCCCACACCCACTCCAATTCGTTATTCATTAAAAGCCCTAGCATTCGGCTCTGTGTCACAGAGCTGTTGCCACATGTTAGTTATAGCCCGAAGATGGTACGTTGATGCTTTTCAAGGGCTAGAACAGGGCTGCACAAATCGCGGGTTCCAGGTTGCCGTGACGACTAAATTTTTTACGATGGCGCCTGATGTTTGTGGCACCTCAGTACGGAACATACTTTGTGTCACCCTTCTGGCTCCTACAATTTGAAGTGGTTTCTAGGTTTTGGAAACTTTGTACACCCCTGCATTAGAATGATATAGCTTGGCTGGTGTAAAAACATTAAAGTTAAATTAGTATAATTTTAATTGCTATAATATACATGCAATTGGGTGAGAATGTTTAGTGTTCATTGTATGTGCAATTTATATTTCTAAACAGTTTTTGAAAAACGTACTCTGAGATTAGAATTGACAGTGACATTATTAAGTATTAGACAGCACGGCCTCCAGTGATTCAGAAGAATCGTCTCACAACTCGTTTAGCATTTTCTTCATGGGCATTATGTGTGGAATTAAGATACTTGAAAAGTGCTGTTGGTTGCGCAGGAGTGTAGGGATCTCAGTTGGTAAATGTCTTCCGTTTTCATGCAGGTGTGCTTATGTGTGAAATGAACGCGTCGGCCCAAACCAGCAGTATTGGCAGGACACTCTCCGCGTTGCTTTTTCTGGAGCACTTTCTGCAAGGCTGTGTCTTTATTACCAGAATTCTTTGTTTCTTGCTTCTTGTGCCTGTTCAAATAATTGTAACTGGCTAATTGTAATTGGCTGATTCTGTTACTTTGTCGCCTGAATTAGCACTTTGTGTGCACTTGCTCGTATGGACCATATATATGTAGAGTTAAATACACTTTGGCATTATTTAGTGCGTGTTTGTCGAATGCCACTTCCCGTGGCAACCCAATTTCAATATAATATGTACAGATTTTTTTGCTGAAATTATGTGTACCAAAGTGAGACTTTGAATCGAGTGGTCCTTTCGATGACAACACCATTTTAAAATAATATTACAGATTATTCACTTAATGAGACATTGAATCGAGTGGTCGATCCCGTAATAACCTCATCTGAATATATTATGGGCCTGTACAGATTCCGTACGCGAAATTTGTGTACCAAAATGAGAAGTCCAATCGAGTGGTCGATGTAGTGACAACCCAATCTGAATATAACATTGACAGATTCTTTAACTGCAATTTCATGTACCAAAATGAGATGTTGAATCGAGCGGTTGATGCAGTGGCAGTCCTATCTGCATATAATATTGACAGATTGTTTACCTGCAGTTTCGTATACCAAAATGAGACGAATCGAACGATTGATTAATGACTGCAGACTTTTTACCTGATGTCTCTGTTACCTTAATAGGGGGGGGGGGAGGGGGGGAGTAACATTCATATTTTCTTTTCTTGCATCGTATTGTCAGGGGAATATATAGCAGAATGTCTCCATTTTATTCCTTTTCTCATAGTGACGGATTAGCTGTTTGTTAAATAAACAAAGCTACCTCTCCAGTGTAAGGGATTGGAGGCAGGCCGGCAAGGGGTTGTGAATGCTTTCTTACATTTGTCACTCTTGTCGAATATTTTCGCTTAACTGTTTCAGTATTTGTGCAGCATCCCTTTTCCCGATAACCGCAAGGAATGTTTTGCAGCGAAAAATAGCTCCTTTAAAAAAAAAAGGTGGCTTCTAATCCTGTATTCGCTTCCGTTTGCTTCTATGACTGCATACATCGGAACATTTTTCGGTAATGTCCCTATCTGAACTTCTTAATGGCACAAGCTTGTGACTTTCACGGGGTATTTAGAGAGTAATACGTTTCTGGAAGGTTTCACAGGGCCGCTGATAGAGGGTTCGGGCCTTCCCCCCAGCAGGGACGGACCGGATAAAAATCTTCCCACTACACGGAAAGACTGACTGTCAGTTGCAGAGTGACATGGGCTTGGTGTGAAAAGTTTAAAATGAACAATCGACAAATAATGATACTACCGATATAAAAAAAAACATATTCGGGCCCCGGTAATTTGTACCGACTCTCCTTCCGCCCTCTCGTTTGCACTGAGCTTTCGTTCTTTATACGGCTAAGAAGAGTATTTGTGGAGAAAAATAATTCTGATTACGGCGACACTGCTTTCAGTGTTTCATAAAATCATATTTCAGCCTCTACAACATGACAGTAATGCACACCAGTATCAGCACCACATTCTCGATTACCAATTGTGTCCAGTACGTATCTGTACGGTCCGGTTCGTACTGCACTTTTGTCGTATACAAGTTGTACAGTACAAACTGATTACCGAACGTGGAGTTGCTTCTGCAAATAATTTACCGCATGTAAACATAAAGCAGTTCCTGTACAGGGTTGGACATTGCCTGAGGGTTCCAGGAGTTTGAGGCACATGAAGGTGGTAAGGTCAGATCTACGGAGCGGTCGCCTTTACCCCCAAGAAAATATTCTTGGTATTCATTTCTGTTGGAGGCTGAGTCGAGCAGAGTGCCACAGTGCGACCTGAAGGATCAAGTAAACCAAAAATTCCAATGATACTATAGGGAATCGAGCACGCGACCTCTCGGCTTGTAGCGCAGTGCCTCAACCAGCTGCGCCGCCGCTTGCCCCCGTTAACCCCAAGTATATCTAATTGTATGTGCCTGAAAGTATAAGGTTATATATAAGGTTATTCATATTTTGGCCTAAATGTGTTGGTGCCATTTGATTTTTTTCTTGTGTATATGTCTTTGTGAAAACATGAAACTGTTCGAATCAGTTATCACGTCACATTTATTTAAAATAAAAATTACAAGTTTTTGCAAAAGTAGTTTTCATTGTAGGATACCGTAAATACATGGCTGTAACTACACATCCATTTTAAAAGTACCGCATTCCACTTGTGAAATGAAACTACAAACATTTCCCATTTAGCATTATAGAAACGTATCTCAATACTGCAAGGACACGTTTGATTCCTGCCTCCAGTGTTACCGTGTCACGCATTGTTTGTTGACTCTTCGGGCACTAATACAGCTGTTATCGAGATGTCTGAAAAATAACAGCAATTCCCGCCAGAATGTGCTTCGTCCTCCTGTATACTGGCGGTGTGTCTATGTAAACCACAAATAAAAAGGGACGAGATAGTGGTTGCTCTGACATGGTTTCGAGGATCCGGCATAGCGTAGTCGGTGGGGTAACTTAGGCTACGGGCTGGATGTTCCGAGGTTCGAATTCCGATTGGGGTAGGAGACTAACGTCTAGACTGACTTCGGGGCCCAACTAGCCTCATATAAAATGGGTGCCGGGAACAAAGCGGCTGGGGCATGAGGCTGACCACTTAACCTTCATTTAGTGCCGAGGTTAAGAATGAGTGGAGTTGTACCCTCACTTCCCCTGTATAGCTTCATGCCGTGTGTAGGTGTAGTTTTACTTTTCTGGCAGTTTACGTTGACAGTGAAGTGGTTAAAATAGCATTTTATTTTTAATTTTGAGTTTTTCGTCATCATTGTAATCTGCAAAATGTGTTGCGAGTTTTGAGATTACGACGGTGTTGAGTGAAGGCGTCCATCTGTGACGTGACGCCATGTCGCCCTGTGTAAATGCACCGACGTTTTGGTGATGCGCCCTGAAAATGGCTTCTACGTTTATCCGAGACGTCTGTAAGTTTGTACTAGACTACATGGCGTCATATCCTAGAAGACAATCGTGACCATTGATTGTTTGCTGTTAAGTAAGATATTACATAATCGTGAGTATGGTCAGTACGTTACGAAGCAGAGAAGACACAAACTGTGGATGGCGTGATTGGTAATAAGAGAAGAATAAAGAGAAATCTAGTTAGTTGGCCAAGGCTGCGAGTTGATTCGTTGCAGCTTCAGCGCCGAAGGAACTTCTTTGCCTACGTTCTTGATTGCTACTTGCCGCAGAACCCATATATCGTAGAAGGCTGCTGTTAACCCAGTTCGGACTCTTTAACAAGCCTTCAGTACTTGCAGCTTTAATGGCGTGAGAACTGCACATCCAGACCTGCCACAAGTCGCACCACTCCTCCGTATTCTAGTCGCATTTTTCCTCATTGCGCTGCATATGCAGTAACATTAGCTGACGTTGTTTCTCCTTCGATACGTGTGTTTATTTATTGAGGATGTTCGAAAACAGGGTTCTGATGAGGATGGACTCTTGTGAACACGTTCATCATCGTGTTCCATAAAACTCGAGGAGTTCCTTAACTGTGGGCGAAAGAATTACCCTGATCCATGAAAGTGGGTAGTTGTTAGTTGCTCAGCAGATTGACCTAACCCAAAAGGCTTTTGGATTACTGGAAAGGATGTGGTGTTAAAAGTGTGGACAGTTGTCGTCACCGAAACAAGTTATTAAGGCGATTCATCTCCGTTGTGTTTACAGTCAAAACTAACAATCGTCCCGCAGCACAACATGTCGTACCCATAGTGACAGCTACTTGTTCCGGCTGCATTAGTAGCCGTCATCGGGCTGCACAGAAGAAAATGAAGTTTTCACATAACTAAGAAATGTGATAAGAGATCGCTAACTTTAAAATGAATTTATTTGCAAAATTAGCATAAAATATACGTACTCTAAAATAGGCTGTATATTCATTTAAAAGCATGTACGTGTAAGACACATAAAGCTGGAGAGTGGCCCATGGATTTCACTAAAGTTACAGTGATTGCCTGAAAGAAGAAGACAAAAGCCACACAATCCAGCAACTATCTCAGTCAGCCTTATCGCACATACAGCAGAGGTGGCAGCGAGGGTACTTAGATCAAGGGTAGGGAAGAAAACTGAGGACGTACTCCAGGAATATCAGTTTGGATTTAGAAGGGGAAAAGGAATTAGCGATGTAGTCGGGATGCTCAGAACAGTGTCAACAAACTTCGGACATAGATGGCGAATTGTGTGCTTTTTTCATAGACTGGCAGGACTATGGCCGTGTAAACTGGACCAAATTAGTGCTAATCCAAAGGCGAAATGGTGTCGATTTGCGCGAAGAAGATTGTTCAACAATTTGCACATGGATCAGATTGCGAGAGTAAACTGGATCAAGGTTAGACAAGAAGTGGGAAGAATGTAAGAGTTAGAAAAGGATACTGTGTGTCGTCGATTCTCTTCAAGTTATACAGCGAATGTCGTATCAAGGAAGCTATAGAAGGGGTTTGGGACTTCAGAATAGGAGGACAAGTAATACAAATGTGAAATATGCATTCGACGTGCTGCTGGAAAAGGAAGAAATGGTGCTACAGGGCAAGTTGATAGAGTAATTTAAACTGGAAGATGCTATGGAATGGAATTGATCCTGAAAAATCTACGGTAATGACTCTGAAGGCAACCATCCCCCAGGCAGATAATGAAATGTTCAAAACAGCCGTAGAATGTGGAACATTTCAACTATTTGGGTGGCATAATAACAAATGGCGCAAGGTGTACATGGGAAATTAAATCCAGGATTGTCATGACAAAAGCAGCGTTCAACAAGAATAAAAATTTTCACCAGCAAATTGGACGTACATTTAAATAATAAACTGGTGAAGTGCTGCATTTGGAGCACAGCCGTGTATGGTGCTGAAATTTGGACACATCGGAAAGTAGATCAGAAATAGTTGGAAAGTTTGAAAAATGGTGCTGGAGCAGGATGGAGAAAATCATATGGCCTGATCGTGTGAAGAATGAATAAGTGTTACGTACATTCAAAAAGGAAAGGAATATCGTGGATACAATAAAAATAAGGAAGGCCGACTGGTTTGGTCACATCTCGTATAGGAAGTATCTTCTAAAACATGTTATTTGGGGAAAGATAAATAGAAGGAAAGAAGTTAAGGGAAGACGAGGAGGAAGACTTAAGCAGCCACTGGATGACCATAAGAAATTGAGAGGGTACTGGGAGTTGAAAGAGGAAACACTAGGTCGCACTTTGTAAGAACTGGTTTTAGAAGGGGCTATGGACTGGCTACGGAATGAATACATGTATGGCAGTACAGTGTGTGTGTGTGTGTGTGTGTGTGTGTGAGAGAGTGATGTAGGTTGAAAGCACTTGTCAAAGTAAAATTGCATTCATATGCAGGAACGTTTCGTTGTTCTCTGCAGCCCAGTGATGGCAATTAAAGTAGCCGAAACGTGTAGCTGTTGATATTATTACAGTGTATGTTGTGTTGATGGATTATTTATTGGTTTTGTTGAAATGGGTTTCATAACGTCTCTGCCCGTTAAGTGTTTGATGATAACTAAGTGTAACCTGAAGTGGGGTTACATAGAGGATAATATTTAAATGATGTTAACTAAATGGGGTCTGAGATTGTGGAATGGATTCATCTGACTTAGAATAGGGACCAGTAGCGGGCTGTTGTGAAGAAGGCAGTGTGCCTTCGTTTCCCCAAAAAAGGCAGGATATTACATATCTGAGCAACTGTTGGTCTTTCAGGGACTTTGTACCATGCATTTCGGTATCTTAACGAAGTTACCGTGTGGAGCAGAGTCCATCACCAGAAGCTGGAAGACAAAAGTACTTCACAACCAGTTCCTTCCATGCCCGTCCCTGATCATCATTCTTATTTGTCTGTCATTCAGCGGTATGGATGTTGTATAGCGATGGTAAATAAATTAAATACGATTTTTATACTAGACCTGAACGTGCGCTGGGAGCGGTGTTTTGGCTTCCCCGTTTTTTCTTCAGGAGCTCAGGGATGGGGTATTGTAAGTCCATCCCGATATTTCTACTTTGAAAACCTGACCTTGTCATTTACTTCTAAGTCGTCCCACGTTTCACTGTCCCTCTCTGTCTGTTGGGTTTACATAATATGCTAATTTCATAGTACACTAGCTTGCATTTTAATAACTTGCTGTTTCCAGTCGGAAAATTCATTAGTTCTGCCTTAGATCTGTTCTCACTTGCAGTAAATGTCAACGTTTGTTATTCATTTGACATTCATCTCCTAAAGTTAATTCACGCCCGATTTAATGTTTTACAGTTATTTCATACGTTTTTCTACAAGTTTTGCGAGAATTACTCTGTTGTTAGTTTTTCTCAATATACTGTTGCATGCAGGATACCCGCGCTCAACGGGGAGGTTCTGGTCTGATGAACGCGGGCTCCCGTTCCTGGACAAGAGCGATGTTAAACGAGTGGCCTTCAAGTATGGGTAAAATTCAAACAATCAAAAAGGCGGAGAGTATACTGGGTTCTCTTGATCTTTTCTAGGAAGCTGTAAAGAAGGCGGAAATAGTCACAGTACAGTACGAGAAACCCAGGGAGATTTCTGTTCAAGAGACGGTAATAAAATGGCCGGGAAGTTAAAAACTGCCTGTAGAACAGTAATTTGATAAGTTACGTTTATAAGTACATAATTTGGCAGAATTCCCGGCGCATTTTGACGTGAAATAATAAAAGAGAAGTATCAGTATATGAATACATGTAGACCTGTATATACGTTGACTCAGTTTTGATATATACTTAGATTTACCTGAAATGGTAGAGGAATACTGTGAAATGCCTAAGACCATGTAGGAAGTCTCCAGTTCAAATCCGAAACTTACCCATTTAAAATAAGAGTTCGAACATTCTCGCTGATCTAACCTGCTTTCGATAGTGCCGAGTAGCTGTTAACTACATACGCCTAAAAAAAACCGCTGTCGAGGTTTTGAGCAGTGTAAGCGCTTCCAGTTATCTTGACCGACGAAAGGGCAAATGAAACTGGTTTGGGAGGAACTAATGGTTTCGCTGTTAGTCAAGGAATTTCCCGCCATGTATGTAACTCGATGTTTTATTACTATGTGGACAAAAAAACAGCTGCCGACCCGTTTGCTGTCACATTAAGGCAGTCCGCAAAGCCGAAGAATATGTCGAAATCTGGTATTCTCTCGTTTCCCAATCTGCGTTATTGCGGTGAGTTCTGAGCCCCTCGCCCAAACCCCAAGGTTTATAATGTTATTGGCTGTTTGCGACCCAGAATTCTAGTTGCAGGTCACCTCATATTTGCAGGTCTGTTCCTTCATGTGTACGTTTATATTATGGCCCCACAAGAGCGAGCAGTGGGTCGACCCACTCCGTATCTTCCACGAGCTCGTACGATTCCCCTTGTAGCATACGTATCTGTATTTCCCCACATGCATGTAGCCGTTTCGTTCGCAGGAAATGTCTGTGGTAGTTCTAATAACAGGATGACCATGCTATGGAAAAACGCTTGGGGCTGGTTGATACAGGCTTGTGGTTCATGGGCGATGAATACAATACATAACGTGGGAAGACTGTATCTCTGTCATCCCCGCTATCCATGAGACCTCTTTGTGTAGCTTTATTGCAACTTAATGCTGTTATTTCGCTCGCGACACTCTTCTGAAAGCCTTTTAATCAGTAATCCTGAATGTAGTCAGGTCATAAGTTTGGTATCCCTAGCAAACTTGTAAGGTTAATAAAGATGAGTCTGAGTGAAACATATAGCAGAGTCAGGGTAGGCAAGAATGTGTCTGACAGGTTCCCTATTAGGAATGGTTTGGAACAAGGAGACGCTCTATCACCACTGCTTTTCAACTTTGCTTTAGAGTACGCCATTAGGAGGGTTCAGGTAAACCAGGATGGCTTGAAACTAAATGGTACACATCAGCTTCTGGCTTCTGCCGATGATGTTAATATACTGGGAGGAAGCATACATACTCAAAAGGAAAATGCAGAAGCTTTAGTAGCTGCTACTAGGGAGACTGGACTGGAAGTAAGTGCGGATAAAACTAAGTACATGGTCATGTCTCGAGATCAGAATGCAGGACGAATTCAGAGTTTGAGGATTGATAATAGTACCTGCGAGAGGGTGAAAGAGTTTAAATATTTGGGAACAACTTTAACAAATAAAAATTCTATTGCGGAAGAAATTAAGAGCAGATTGAGGTCAGGAAATGCTTGCTGTCATTCGGTGCAGAACCTTTTGTCTTCCAGGT
>Ga0123354_10015060_pt1 | contig 12059 bp, 6 predicted proteins | sample TergutLab28metaG_2_FD_97872 | JGI IMG/M metagenome (GOLD analysis project Ga0123354, IMG submission 97872) | Labiotermes labralis P4 segment gut microbial communities from Petit-Saut dam, French Guiana - Lab288 P4 | ecosystem: Host-associated > Arthropoda: Insects > Digestive system > Gut ... | reverse complement strand
GTGTCACATGAGGTGTATTTAATGACTATATAATGGACAACTACATGTTTCGGCCTGTACTGGCCATCTTCAGGTTGTCTTAGGGGAACTTAAGATCTTACTATAAGCATGCACACGCACGTGATGTAGAGATCTGTACATAGGGCCTTATTAGCAAAAACAAAAACAGGAATCTAATAAAAACAACACAAAACAAAAACAGATACAGAAAAATAAAGGTATTGTGGGGGTGTGCACACCACCCTAAGTACAGGCCGAAACATGTAGTTGTCCATTATATAGTCATTAAAAACACCTCATGTGACACAGTTGTGTTTGACTACATACAGTTTTCCAAGTTTCACACACACAACGGGGATGACACACTTCCTAGCTTAAATTATGTTTGTGTCAGCAGCTTTTGCGTGTTTGTTTGTTGTTCTGGTAGATAACGTTGACAGTACGCACTAAAAAATACAATGTAAAATTAGATTCCAATATCTGAACAGTGAATGCTTACTGTCATTTGTGTTAGCACATTTTAATTCGAAATTCTAGGTTGATGTCTATTAAAAAATTTTAGGTTTTTTATGATACAGGCAGGAACCAGAGAATGGCGAGAGAACAAATTATAATTTTTTTTACAATCATGTGTGCCAGATTGAACTGCCCCATTTTCATGGAAAGAAGTTAAACATGCTACGAATACTAGCGCACACATCACTACATATAACATGTTGACTTCATAGTGCGGACAATAATACTTGATGCATTCTTTGCTGACAGCTACGCTAAGATAATTTTGCAGTTTTGAAAGGAAATCTTAAATTCCATAATCTTTATTCTCTGCAGTAATGAGAGATAAGACTCATTCATTATCACAACTGTCGTTTCCTTTATCGTCTTGTAAATGGAAGGGTTTCTCTGAAACTAAATCGAAATTGATGTGTCAAAATGAGTCGATAGTTCCAGGGAACTGGTCCATTGAAGCATGTGTAAATGTTCGAAGACCATAGATAGAGAGATTCTGAGATGAAAAAAAAAGTCAGTGAGTCATCCTACTAACGTAAATCTTCCCCATTTTCGAATCGGTTTCTTAGACGGGAAAATAATGACCAAGTAGGACTAAAATGGGGAGAGCAAAAAGAGGAAGAATGTGTTGGAGCGGTGTTTCTTTCCGCTCTCACTATTCGCATTCCCTAATGCTTTGCTCCTACCATCCATCGACCTCTATAAATCATGGTGACTCCCGTGGGATCGTCTTGGCTCTTCTTTCCCTTCTGTTTCGCCTCTTGTCGCTTTCTCTTTTCCTTTAGTTGTACATGGAATCATCTGTCGCATTTCCAGCTGGAAAACAAGTCATGAAGAAAAGCGAATGTGCGCTGATTCTGCAGGAAACAAGTTCGGCAATGTGTGGACAGCGTAATAGTTCTGATACGTTCGCTCATTTTTGCCTCTTATTTAAATTTCAGATTTATTAGTTGAGTTTCTTTTGTATTTTTGGATGTGACTGGTAACCACGGGTTTTTGCCAGCTAACATCCATTATTTTTAATACTAATAGCTACTATTTCCCTAAACTAATTACCATCTTTTTTCAGGTGTTAATCTAATCTAGGTTTATGTATACGTATATACATACATATAGTACGTAGCATCTAGGGGCTATTGGCATCTCACTGGCCACACGTTGCACTACCAAGACCACCTGACAGGCAGACATATATGCAGATATTCCTGGACGTTTGTTAATCTTTCCATAATATCGGGAACAGAGGGTTTTTGTAGTCCTTGTTTGTTTGTGTGTGTGTGTGTGTGTGTGTGTGTGTGTGTGTGTGTGTGCTGGATTGTACGGTGACGACGAGAGGAGGGTGGGGTGCGATACTGTAGCAGATTCTAGTATAACTAAGCCTGGAAACTCAGAGACTGGGGATTCTTTCGACACTAGGCAGGCCGAACAATTAGCAATAGCAAAGACCCGCATAGAAATTAGCGGTTCTGCTGCACTCGTCTCCACAACTCCATGACTCGACTGTACAACGTAGTGAATATTACAACCGTTCATATTAGGAGACTGCCGTGGGCTATCACTCTTTAACGACAACCACCCACACTTCAAACGTCAACCTTCCATCTTCAGGGTAGCAAAGTACCTCTCGACTGTCTGCCTCTAAGGTCTCTGTCGCCGGGAAAAACAGGGCCCTGAACCTCCTGGTCACGTACACTACAAGTAATAAATCCCTAATTACAGTTCCTCCTCTTTCATTTCCTCTAGACCCTATACCGTTTTTGTCTCTTTATTTTCCCACCTACATTTTACTTTCAATGAAGATATACCTTAAATTGTAATTCCATTGTCTGATTGGTTCTGATTACTAGATTCCGTTTTCGTGCGTGATAGCTTTTGAAGCATAAAACTGCTTACGTCAAGTAAAGCGTTCATAAATTCCATTGTTTGAAATATGCATTTCCACTTTCTACACGCCAACAAATATTACGGAGGGAATTATGTGAAGTGTACGTAATTAGGAGCACACAAGATTCTCTCCTTATAGTAAAGACCTCAAAATTCGGTTACAGCTCTTAACTCTGAGTGAGCAGCGCAGTTGATCACTTTGACGATAAGTTGAGTCTCACACACATACAGACTGAAGAATTAGTTATAATTAGAGCTTCAACTTGTGCGTTAATTATACACAATAAAGTAGTGACATAATTTGCTTAAGCCTTATATATCTTAATAAGCGCTTGGTAGTAAGCTTACTTCTTTTAGAGACGCCATTTTTTGCACTCTTAAAACAGGACTCTTTTCAAAGAAGTCTGAACCTAATCAGGAATCTCTGTTGTTTTTGTCGTGCGAAGTTTCATAAATGTATGTTCGGAGGAAATTGAAGCGTTTAACGTACAGTTGTCTGTATTGCTTTCGTTATATTTGATTCTATTCGAAAAATAAAACTTAGAGGTCAATGTGTTGCACATAAGGTGAGCCTTTCGTTATTATTTAGATCTTAAATAAAACTTTTGGCTTCGATAAGTATTTAGCGAGTTGCTATGAAGATACGCCCAGAATTACATGTAGGCCTTTCTGTGAAGTGTATGTATATTTGGCTAATTTCAACCGAAATTGAAACTGCTGATCAGTTTTTCCGTAAAATTCTCCAGTATTGCATTTCATTAAAATTCGTTCAGCGGTCCTCGAATTGTTACCTGAGTATGGACGGAAATAATTATGGACAGTGCAATTTCAGTAGACACCCTACTGTCATTTGAAACTGCCTAATAGTCGCAGAATTGTAAACAGCGATAATTTGTGCGGTGCAACAGATGTGCAATGGCTCCATATCTGCGAACATGTATTCCTGTGCTCTGATGCTGCATGCAAATGTTCTAAACCGAGATCTGAAACACCTGTCTTCAAAAGGGCCAAGTTGTCTCTGTTGACGCAGAGAAAGTATATGGTGTAGGGGCAGTTTCGCGCCCCAGTCACTTACCCTTCAAGGGGAACTCCACTACCCATCTAATTGGAGGATCTGTGGATCCGAGGGTGGATCTGAGCGTTTTTTGGAGGAAAGGAAAATCTCGTACCAAGAATATCCTGTCGTACACTCCGTGACCTCGTAACTGTACCAATTTAGCTATTTTGTGTTTCTCTGACGGTGAGATGTTTAAAACAAAGTGTACTTAGCAATGATAAATTAATACAAATTTTCAATTTTGTGTAGATTATAATACACCTCTTTCGATATCATTTGTGATATTACCAAAGGAAACAACGCAAATAAGTTGTTATTGTGTAGGAAATCTAATACCGGACGTTCTCACACGTGTTTTTGAATAACAATGATTCACAAAGCAGAGGCCTTTTGACCTTATACTTCACTGAATACATTCGTATGCTTTCTGAAAAAATTGGTTTGAGTAACGTCAACAATATTGATAGTGTCACTTTCAAAGATAAGTAGTATAAAATTAAAGCAGTTACGAGTAAACTAATAGACTTTTACCCACAGTAATTAAATAGCTTGTGATGCGCAAATTCTAAATCCTTCGTTTAACTTGTTATTATGAAATTATATCTGACATTATTAGTAATATAACGAGCGGTGCACGATTAGGGGCGATTTTAGTCGGCATTTTATTTTTCTGACCACTAGAATGCGATGGCTTTGAACGTTCATGATTTTTTTACGATAGAACTCTGAGTATTATTTCGTTCGGTAATGCGTTACAATAGGTAGGTAGGTAGGTTTCGCCATTTTTACAGGCCACGAAGGCCCTTAGCGAGAGTAGAGGTATACCTCTACTTTTTGTAGGACCTCGGCAGTAGATGGGGGTGGGGGTCAGCCCCACGCCCCGGCCGCCTCTACCCCAGGAAAATACCCGGTACCCATTTTACAGGGGGCTGGGTGGACCCCAGGGCCGGTCTGAACGGGCAGAAAATCTCGTCCCTATCGGGATTCGATCCCGGGCCATCCAGTCCCTAGTCAGTCGCTATACCGACTGAGCTACCTGGCCCAAAATGCATTACAATAGACTGTCAGATATTTATCTATCTTGGTAATGTATGGAAAATAATTTTGTAATAGATGTCCACTTTTATAGGAGCTTATGGCAGTTCTTAAAGCGGCAGAAATAACAATAACAATAATAACAACAAAAGTGTTATTACTGCTAGTACTGTTACTACCAACAACAGCAGTAGTAGTAGTAGTAGTAGTAGTAGTAGAAGTAGTGGTGGTGGTGGTGGTGGTGGTGGAGGTGGTGGTTGTTATAGTGTACATTTTCTAAAGATAATACCCAGAATATCAAACAAACAGTTTAGTTTTACCGATATTTTTAAAGCTGTAAAAGATCAAGGACTATGATGTACTGCATAAACAAATAAGTGGTGTGAAACAACGTATTATTGTGGTGCAGCTGTTCTTTCCTGATCGCGTAACACGTAACTTCGTTTACGGTGTGAAGGAACGGCGCATCGGTTCTTTCCGCCGTATCAACATTTACTGTTCGCTTGTTTGAACTGCAGGTCGGATTGTCAGTGACGCCGAAAGGGGAAGTCGCTACTGCAAGCAGCGATTCATTACATGACTTGTTCTTATTCTGTAAAACCGAAATGTTTAACCGTTTAGCGTTTAGAGTACAGTGGCAATCGTTGTACCACCTCGTTCAAAGTTAGAAGTTACTTCCTTTTGCGCACTTAGCGTGCTTCCTTCGTACGGTTCTCACAGTCATCACCAGCATGTTCGCTGAATAGTATTAACTGGCTGGTCTTTGTAATGGAACAGGAGTGTTCTCTGTGAGGTGTAAATTAACATTTTATGTATAATTCAGATGAATTCCAGTCAGTGTTCTGCCAAAGAAAGGCGGCCCCAAGGCGACTATAATATCCATGGGCAGACCCCGTGTTTAACAAGTTTTGGTATAAGCCGCACGGTTTCGGAGGTGGTCTAAGCGAAGAAATGAGAAAACCAACTTAGAGTTGGCTTGCACTTAGTCTTAAAAGGGATACGTGTTTCTTTGAGGCGAAAACTTGCCTTTGTCAAACACTTTGTGCTTCAATATATGAACTTAAAAGAGACAATGTTTGTTGCCTAGGATCTAGTGTTCCAGATTGAAGTTGTGAACGTTTTTCAACATGACATGCTACGTTCTTTAACAGTAACTGTGATTTCGGTCTCTGCTTTTGACATGTTATATAAAGGCGTACTGTACATGTATGTAAGAAGTCTGACGTTTCAGTTCTGTACCTCAGTCGCTAGACTGATACTGCTCGCAGTCGAAGCCCTCTTGTCATAACGAGCTTCAAATATTGCCGGGTTTTCTTCTATAAGAACATAATTAAGTGAAGAGGCAAAATTCCAGCAAATAAGCCTACATTAATAGACTAAAACAATATTAAGACATTTCTAAGGAGATATAAAAATCACGAAATAAAAATTCTCTAGCAAAACTAGCCCATACCTATTCGGATTTAGTCCTGTCACTCTGTGGTGGTTGACAAATATATTTTGTAATTATATTCTAGACCAGTAAAAATTGAATTGTCTAATATAAAGGAATAGTATTTACAATTAGAGTTTACATGTGAATTACCTGCAAAAATTATATAAATGAATATGAGCCAGCAAATATGAAAACGTTGAAATGTTTGTTTATTCATCATTTAAAAAAACTGCAGCTCGTTTAAGCGCTTCACAAAATTGCGAAAAGCGACTGCTAGCTCCGTCATGTCTGTGTGTCCGCCCGCCCGCATGAAACAGCAGCTCCCACTCGACAAATTTTCACGAAATTTGATATTCACGTATTTTTCGAAAACATGTCGAGAAAATAGAAGTTTCAATACAATCTCACAAGAATAACGGGTACTTTACATGTAGATCTATGTACATTTACGATAATATCTCGCTCAACTTTTCTTAGGATGAGAGACATTTCAGACAAAAATTATAGAGAAAATCAAAACACATTTTATGTGTAATAACTTTTCGAGAACATCTTACCACGTACGAGATAATGTGGAAAAATATGGTAGAGCGGGACGGGCCACAGGTGACAATTCAGTGCGGCACACGATCTTTGCGTGCTGTGTAACGAAGGCTAGAGACAGACACTCAGAATATGTAATAAGTACCGCTTTTCCACAGCATAAATAGTATCGCTAAAGCGTCTCAATATTATGTTTACACGCACATTGCATGTCTAAGTTTTTAAAATCGTAGGCTAAATTTGTTTCATTTCAATCTCTAGATAAGTAGGCGAATATTGAAATGTGTGCTATGTAGAGAGGCATCGACTGCAGTCAAGCATGTAACTTTCTTTTGTTCACATTAAGTTGTCAGTGAATAAAGATAATTAACTGTACAAGAAATAAAAGTGGCCATTTGAGCCTCAATATTCAAGCCCTGCCTGCCGTAAGAGATTAAGAGGCAGGAAACACGATGTTCATCTTACATTGCTCATCATCTTTCACTGAGTTTCGATTTGTTATCCATAACGTCATTTTTTACTGACGTAATTTCATGTATATACTTGTTTAATGATAACAATTAATAATGTTCACGATATAATCAACAGAAGGGGTTTTACAAAGCCCTAAATCTGCTAAACGTTTAGCAGTTACTCCAGTTCGTGGACTGAAAAAGAGTAATATCTGGCCTTGCAGATTACGAGAAAGAAAATTTATTAGCTGAAGCATCTTTCTCTTTGAATCTGAGAGCGTATATTTTAATACAGCGATATTAGATTCTGAAACTCCTCGTATCATTGCGGTAAATATGCTGCCTTTACGCATTCTGCAGCTAGTATTTTAATTGAAACCCTTTTTTTTACGCAAACACAATGTGTTTTTGGGAGATGTAAGGTGTATATGGATGTGTACCCCAAAGTAGGCTTGTAGTTCCTTTAAAATATTGTTTAACAGGAGATTTTACTGTGTTTTAATGTGCTGCACTATACATGTAGATAATCGCTCTGAATAATAAGTTTTATTTCAACACAATGTTCTTAAAAATACTTTCCAGATTTTATTCCTTTATGGACTAAGCTAGCGTATTGGAACAGTAATCTATAATCATTATAGCAATCACATACTTAAGTATTAATTCCCTGAAAATATAGAAATAATATTTTTATTGTGAAATTAATTGCAATCACAGCAGCGTTCCCATCACTGACGCTCAATTTCACGATATACACTCAACAAATAAATTTTAGTAGTTTGGGTCGTGTATTGTAAATAAGACTGAAAATTATCTGTGTTAGGTTACAAACAAAAAGCGCACAGTTTAGAGATCAGTACGAACATTCTTTGCATGTGTACTTTAAGTTCTTTCACCTAATAAAGACCAAATATAAGAACGAAATTTTAAGTAATAAAAATGGTAGAACTTCGAATTTCAAAAGTATTGCGAATTATAAGAAGTCGGTATTTACGTAGGTCTGCGTGTTGTATTCCATGCACTTAGACCAAATGGTTTTGATGCATGCGTTGTACAGAGTGGGGCAAAATACCCTCCGTACTTTCAGTAGGGCATTGTGAAGGGAGGGGAGGCCGTAGAAGGGTGGAGTTTTGGCTCGAAAGGTGCAGGTAGTTGGGAAGTTCCCGTTACAACACTCCGCAGTCGTAAAGATGGTGTGGTCCAAGGAGAAGCGCGCATTTACCGTCGAAACCTACTTTTCGCAAAGTCACTCTATCGTAGCGGTGCAGCGTGCGTTCCGTACTCGCTACCAAATCCCTCCTCGGGACCGAGTACCGGACCGAAAATCCATTCTGTTGTGGGTTGAGAACTTTAGGGAAACTGGAAGTGTGTCTGAAAAAGGATGAGGACGACCACGGACCTCTCGAACACCAGAGAATATCGAGGCTGTCAGACGGTCCGTTTTGCAGTCTCCCAAGCGCTCTGCACGCAAACACCACGCAGACAACGGCCACCACTTGCAAGATATTCTTTTTAAGACTGTGATTTAAAACTTCCCATATTGTAGTTTCAGAATCCAAAAATAAAAGTTTTGTATCTCGAATAGTTTTTTTTTATATTTACCTTAAAATGTACGGAGGTTATTTTGCCCCATCCTGTATTTACTGCATATAATTACGATACGTCTGTAAGGAACTGCTTCATTGGCCTATGTCTTTTGAAATTCATTGTTGTTGTTGTTTCGTGATTGTTAATCCTTTTCTTAACCATCGTTTTCATTTCTAAGAAACTTAATTTTACGCGGAATTTAAATTCGCATTTGTTAATTTGGAAATAATTAAACCTGTCGGGAGAAGAAATGGATATACATATACATATTGCGGATTAAAGGTCTGTGTCAAATATATAAAATTAAAATATATTTCTATGGAAAAATTAATTGTTTGCAGTAAGAGCTGCAAGTAATTGTAAGTACGTTTGAAGGATAAAATTTATCTGTGTCATGTATAAATATATTTATACCTCACAACAAGCACAGCACGTAACCATAACAAAAATTGACCTGGTTTTGTTTATTGAAATATTTTCAGCTTATTCTAAGAATCATTAACCAAGCAAATAAAAGCAATGCGAGGGGAAAATGTAGATATATTTAGATGCTAAACTAGGCAGTACACATAATAGTCACTAATAATTTTGAAATGTTAAAAATTGTCAAAATACCTAAGTCTAATTGTTTACAATACGGAAAATTTCATGTGAACAAAAAAATCTGTAAATATATACAGTTCCTAGTACTGATGTTTACATATTTTTAAGTCTGGACATCTATTTGCATACTGAGGTGGAAATATGTGAATTGTTTATGTTCCAGTGATTAATATTTTCTCTATACGAAACTGAATATGTAGCCAAATAAATTGACGATGGGGGGAATGAATCTCCATTTATCCCTCTCCCACATCTTAATCCTATTTCTTTCTACACTCTGCCGTACAATATTTGCATTTTGCTACCAACCCCAAACGACTTATAAAAAGTTTCTTTCTCTTCTTCTCGTACCCTCTTACTTTCCATTGCAGTAAATAGTAAAGTTTTGAAGTCGCGGCTCTCTTGTTTAATTTTAATTCGCTCCCCTTGGATGGTAATTCGTTATTATGCATGAACTCTCTAAGAGCTTGCAAGCTGCATAAAGCGGACACGCAGGATGGGCGGATAGACTGCGGATCATGGACCAGATTTAGAGAGAAAGTTCGTGAGGGACTTTCAGATCTACATTTAAATTATGCCTAAACTTAACGTATTTTAAGAAATTTACCCTTTTCTGTACCTCTTCTATTGTTTGCGTTAGATTAGTTTATTATTATTATTATTATTATTATTATTCGAAGACCTGTATTTTTTTTAGTCTATAAACCACTTCGCTTTAGAAAATGATTTCGAAATGCATTTCTGGAAGTCACGAGAGGATACGGTGTTACATTTTGTGTTACGCGACTGTTGGTTGATTTGCAGTGTAGATATTCATCAAGAATTTTAATTTTACAGCAGTGGTGAACTGTTATTAACCTACTGCACTTTTATTATTCAGTTCGGTGATCTCTAATATGGAGGCATATAGAGAGTTGAAGTGCCACACCTGTATTGGAGGCAATATAATATGTAAATAATCGCAATGCGTGGATTCCTGAAAGTGTAAATTAGTTAAAATAAGGGCGTGTGTGACACCATAATTAGGAATTGTTTTATGTTATTATCGAAGTTTATTTATGATCAATGCACTTGGGTTATTACGTTACGAATATTACGTTAGATGTTAATTGTCTGTGGAATACACTGCATGACGTTTTGGGCATTGAATCGACTCCTAAATTTAGGTGGCTGGTTGTCGGCGTAATGATGGATTTATTAGACCTACGTTTTATTTTTGGGGGGACCGCCGTAGCACAGGGGTTAAGGTGCTGTGCCACAAGTCGGAAGGTCGCTGGCTCGATCCCAGTTGGTGTCATTGGAATTTTTCATTGACATAAAATCGCACCATGGCCCTGGGGTCGACCCAGCCTCTAATAGAAATGAGTACCAGGAGTATTTCTTTCGGGGTAAAGGCGGCCGGTGCGTAAGGCTTACAACCTACCACCATCCTGTGCCGTTGTCATGAAATCTGGGAACCTTAACTTCCTGGAACATTCTGGGCCTGTCCAGGCCTGTAACGGGACTGCTTTACCTTTACATTTAAGTTTTGCTTTTACTTTCAGAGCCGATTGTCACAGTTGAACCCAGGACATTTTGAATACGGTTTTATCAGCGTATTTTAAGAGTTATCGGAATAGACGAGTAGAAGAACTCTGTTAATTGCCTATGTTTAAAACATTATTAATGTAATTAACCATTGTCCTACACTCATAAAATTATTCTTCCGGTTTATGTTGTAATGGTGCTCCTGCATTCACCTGGTCCTTTATTTCAGTGCTTGTATCGAATGCTTAACAGATTAAATGTAATGTAAAATTCTGCACGGGAAGGAATAGAAGTACATAAGTTGATCAATATGGAACTCGTACGAATTTCGTCTAAGGTTAACTAAGTGATGAAAGTTAGGTTGTTGGATCATTCTGTATGAGTGTGAGGAATGAAAAGTACATAAAAATTAGAACCTTTACCTTCATCTTTCTTTCATATCTCCCAAAATACAGATATTGCACAATAAACTGTATAAGCTATATATAAACTTTCAGTCGACTACAACTAAGTGAGTTTTTCAAAACTCCAACAAAGTTGTAAAGCTTTGAAATTATGTGAACATTGCGAGTTTAGAATTTAAAGTTAAAAAGTTCGTATTACATCAGAACTACTGCCCATTCATTACTGCGATCTGTATGAAGCAGCACGGTCGCAATCAATAACACTATTCATCGTTCAACCAACTAGAACACAATTAATCACAAAGAAATGATTTGCTCTCTGAATATGGGTCTGGCCTCAGATCTTCTGAGTAACCAATCCTTGATTGGAGAACAAAATTGTCATAACCTATCACCATTAATCACCAGAGTAATTAGCCATAGGGTCGTTAAAGCAGAATAATTAATCCCTGATCATTATAAATTATACAGGGTTGGGACCGTCACCTTATGCGGTGCAAAACAGGTAACAGCTGAAGGGCTGGTTCAGTGAGAGAGTGAATTGTTAGTACGTATCGACAGTTTTGTACCGGGACAGTTCGGCAACGCATCCATCAACTCATTGTGACGGATAATCTAAACATTATTTCAGGACAGTACCTACGTTAATACAGGCTTGAAACATGGCAGACAGTGGGACGATTCTATGAAATAAATGTCAGGGCTATGTGACGTGCCGCTGAGGGTGAAACTGTACCACATCGCTTTTTTTACTTCTGAATGTACGTGTAACAGTGATACACATGATATTAAACAAAACTTGCGCAAGTTACCAACCTCGTCAGACATTGAACATGGCATAAACCGACATTTCGATGATCATCTTCCTTCTCGTCGTCAGCGAACTGACGACCTGGGCTGAGGCGGTTCTCGCAACGTTGGCATACTCGTCATTCAGCCACCTGAAACAGCTGCTAGTCCGAGGAAGTTTTACTGAATTCCGTCAGCTTGAAACTTCAGATTATGTGACACACAAAATGGAT
>Ga0123354_10015059_pt1 | contig 12059 bp, 9 predicted proteins | sample TergutLab28metaG_2_FD_97872 | JGI IMG/M metagenome (GOLD analysis project Ga0123354, IMG submission 97872) | Labiotermes labralis P4 segment gut microbial communities from Petit-Saut dam, French Guiana - Lab288 P4 | ecosystem: Host-associated > Arthropoda: Insects > Digestive system > Gut ... | reverse complement strand
ATTTTGACCATGTTTTTAGTTGGGTGGGTGCGGTATTTTTGGAAAGGTGTTTTGCAGAGTTTGGGTGGTGAGGTAGTGTGTCGTAAGATAACTCGGGTGGGAAATTATTTTGGGACAAGACAACACCAGCAGAAATATACCTAAACAAAAAGTGTAACCCTATTTCCGGATAGAACATCATAGTTTTAAGTGAGAAAGCCTTTTTTGTGTGTTTATATGCTGTTAGGCACATATCGGTGTCTTTATTGGTTGGACTTCTGGATCCTTTGACAGTTAAGGATGTGTGTTTGCGTAATCGTTTAGTGATGCCGCCGATGCAGTCGGGGCGTGCATCGTTTGAGGGTGATGTCACTAGTAGACTCATCAATTTTTATGTTCGCCGCTCCTCAGTGCTTGGTCTGCCTATTGTTGAGCATGCGTATGTGTCAGCACTGGGGAAGATAGGCCCTAAACAGTTAGGTATCTATAGTGACAAGTTAATTCCGGGTTTTGAAAAACTTGCAGAGGCCATACATTTGGCAGGGACTCCTGCGGTGGTGCAGATAAGCCATGCAGGAGCGGTGGCAACCAAAAAAGTCATCGGTGTTATGCCGGTTGGACCCAGTGCCAGAAATAAGACGCGTATGCTTGAAAAAAGTGAACTCTATGAACTGGCAGAGGATTATGCACTGGCAACTGAGCGGGCAGTAAAAGCAGGATTTGATGGAGTGGAACTTCATGGTGCGCATGGCTATTTGCTCAACCAATTCTTTACACCTCTGCTAAACAAGCGCGAGGACGAGTTTGGGGGTTCACTTGAGAACAGGATGCGTTTTCCACTCTTAGTTGTTGAAAAAGTGCGTAAACAACTAGGCAAGGGACTGCTGCTATATCGCATAGGAGCAGACGATTTAGCACCAATGGGCACCCAACTCCAGGATGCAATCAGCTTTGCACAGAAACTTGAACAAGCAAGCGTAGATATTGTGGATGTATCAGGCGGTATGTGCGGCAGCGAACCCAAACAACTCCAACATATAAACGGTTACTTTATCGCTCAAGCCAGCGCAATCAAAGCATCAATTAGAGCACCAGTTATCGGCGTAGGCGGAATCACAGAAGCAGAATTTGCAGACAAACTAGTACAAGAAAACAAAGTAGATCTAGTTGCAGTAGGCAGAGCAATTTTACACGATAATTTATGGCCGCAAAGAGCCATTCAAACCCTACAAAACAAAGTTTAATGAGAAAACATTTTCAGGACGACCCTATTTTGGTGAGTTACGAAAGGTAACATAAAGCTCAAAGCACATAATCATTGTTGGCATAAATAAAACGAGCGTTTTTATCGGTTGAGTCAAAGTCAGGTTGCAATACATTATTAACCTTCAACAGCTTATTAGTTATGGAGCGCTCGAATATTTTTGAGACAAACCATTCTAACACCTAAACAGCAGAAGGCAAACCCAGACAAACACCCAACCGAAAAAGAACAAACAACACAACACAAAAACACAGAACAAGAAAACACAGAAACCAACCAAAAGCTACAGTTGATTTTAGAAAGCATCCAAGACGGCCTGATCATCCTAGATCACAACTGGCAACTAAAATATGTCAACAAGTGTGCAGCCAAAGGATTTTGTGCAGAAGCAGAAAAACTCGTGGGAAAAAACCTCTGGAAACTTTTTCCCAAATACAGTGGAACCCTTTTCGAAAAAACCCTCCACCAAGCCAAAGAGAATAAACAAACAACACACTTTGAATGGGATAAACTATACAATACCCCAAACACATGGGAAATCAGTGTTTTTCCCGCATCCAACGATTTAGTGATAATCTGGCGGGATATATCTAAGCGTAAAAAACTCGAAAAAACCCTGCAACTAAATATGGAACGGTTTTCTAAAGCCTTTAACTGTTGTCAAGCGGCTCTGTTTATTTCACAACTCAAAGACGGCCTCTTTTTGGATGCAAACGAAGCTTTTTTGCTAACCTTTGGTTTTAGCCGAGAAGAAGTCATTGGAAACACCGCATTTACACTCAACATATACCCAGACCTAAGCAAACGCAAAGAGTTTGCCCACATACTACAAACCCAAGGGGCAATACGCAACCTAGAAGTATACATGCAAACAAAAACCGGCAGGCCGCTCACACTTATCGCATCAGTAGATCACATTATGCTCAACGGACAAGACTTCACATTGGGCACCTTCACAGATATAACGGAGCGCAAAAAAGACGAAGAAATACACAGAGAAAACGAAGAACGCCTAAAACAAGCACAACATCTGGCGCATATGGGCAACTGGACGATGCATGTTGCAGAAAACAGAGTATTTTGGTCAGAAGAATTATTTGATATGTTTAAACTCAAACCAGACAAATATGGCCTTGAGTATGAAATATATAAAACCTACATACACCCCGAGGATTTTGAGCGGGTAACAAAGATAACAGATAACTTTATTGCAAAAGGCAAACACGAAGAAACAACAGTTTTTGATTATCGGGTAGTTCTATCAGATGGTTCAGTACGTGATCTGCACACTGAGCGCACCATTGTAGACGTCGATTCCAAGGGCAAACCCACCAAAATCATGGGTATAGAACAGGATATATCCGAACGCAGAAAAATTGAACAACAACTCGAACGCCACCACAAACAGCTAGAACAACTTGTCGAAGAACGCACCAAACAATTAGCTGACAGCCAACGCCTCGCAACCATTGGCCAAACCGCAGGAATGGTCGGACATGACATCCGCAATCCACTACAATCAATCATGTCTTCACTGTATCTAATCAAAGAAGAGTTAGATCTGATGACAGACAGCAAAGAGAAAAACAATGCACTCCAAGAACTAATCGTGATAGGCGAACAAATCAACTACATTGATAAAATAATAGCAGATCTGCAAGACTACGCACGCCCCATCCAACCCGAATACACCGAAGTAGACATACCCGAACTAATTGACAGCATCTTCCAAACCGTCAACATACCCATCCGGATAATGCTTAGAGTAAACATAAACAAAATACCCCAGATGCAAACAGACCCAACCCTAATGCGACGCGTCTTAACCAACTTGATTAACAACGCCATCCAAGCCATGACAGAAGGCGGCACCTTAACCATAAACATACACCAAGACAAAAAAACAAACAAGGTTATCATTGAGATTGAGGATACTGGAAAAGGCATACCCAAAGAGGTCCAAGAAAAACTATTCACCCCACTGTTTACCACAAAATCAAAAGGCCAAGGCTTTGGATTAGCAGTGGTTAAGCGCATAACCGATGCCCTAGAAGGCGAAATAAACTTTACAAGCCAAGAAACCAAAGGAACAAAATTCACCCTAAAATTCCACCAAAACCATAACCGACCCTTAAAGAGCTGACAAGAATTAATCTAACACCATAAACTAACTGCAAAGGTTACGAGTTATACAGACAGCTATTGAAGGCCTTTAGTGATTTGTCCAACGTTTACAGGCAGCTTATTTTTTAAGTTTTGCTCGCTCCTCATCCCAACGTCTAAAAACTTGGTCAGCAATTTGGGGCCTTATTGTGAAAATATCACTGGGCGTTGTTACATAGAAATAAACCATATAGACTCGCTCAATCGCAGTTGAACGAACCAAGGTGCAAAAGGGCCGCTCGGGAAGATCCTTATAGGCAGCAAAGACAGCATCAAAAATTTCAGAGAGCTTCTCAGTTGGAACTAAATGATCAAAGCCAATCTCAAACGTATAGCAGTAAACATTGCCTCTTGAAGGGGTGGTTTCATAGAGATAATTAGTTAGGTCACGATCAAGCAACTGCAAATTACTCACAGCAACAAGAGTATTACCAGAAGTTAACACCTTAGCATAGTTTAGGGTAATTTCTTGGGCTATACCCTCAACAGTTCCAATTTTAACATAATCACCCACCTTAAAGGGCCTAGCCGCCAAAAGATAAAGACCAGCAATAAAATTACCGATCGTTTTTTGCGAAGCAAACCCTAATGCAGCACCACCCACGGCCGAAATAGATATGAGTAAATCCGCAGACAAACCCTCGCGACCTATTGCAAGCAAAGCCCCAATCAGAATTAAAATCCGAAAAGTCAAGGTCAATTGATTGGCAGTATTTAATTCAAGTTTTGCGCGCTTAGAAAAATAAGACAAATACCGCGTTATAATACGCTCGATTACAATAGCTATAACTATAATCAATATCAAGGAAATAATTTGAGTTGTAGAAACGCCAAAAAAGCCATCAGCGGAATTAGACGATTGATTAACTGCAGACATTAACAGCTATCCTAAGATAGTCTGTCCCATTATACACTATAACTCTTTCTGAAACTAACCACCAAACCAAACAAAAAACACTAAAAAACACAAAATATAACAAGCAACAAAACCAACAACACAACACAAAAACTATCAATAAACCCACTGGCCAAATTTTATAATTTTAGAACACCGCTATTCTAAAATTTACGGTCCGGCCGACCTTCTTTTTGATAATCATATGTTCCAACACATATAGCAAAAACAGCAATCGTCAATACCCCAGCTATAGGCAGAGTTATAATGTTTAGCATTGCCAATAGCAGATTAATTATAGCACCAATACCGGTGTTCACAACGGTATAGATTATACGGGCTCTAAAGTCACCATAGGTCCGCTCAAGCTTAGGTATGAAAAACAATGAAAAAATATCTTTAACCCGCAGAGGTCCCAAAGCACCATCAACGTCCACAGTGTTAGCAGCAATCAATTTTGGCATCATCGGCAAAAGAAGAAGTGCGGCTCCAACCGAAATAATACAACTCAGAAGAAATTGACCCAACGCAAGCGCGATAAACACCGTACTTACAAAGCAACAAAACACACCAAGAAAATAATACACTCTGGTTTTGGTTTTTATAGCTTTATAAAAAGCCCACAAACCCCCCAACAAAAAAAGAGACGTACAACCAGCCATAAATGCAAGTACATTCCAAGCGAGGTCCATATTTTTTATTACCCACCCACCTGTTAAATATTTATGCCTTAATTTTCTGGAAAAATATCAATAAACAATCAAAAAACAAATATTTTCTAAATTCTCAGACCACACGCTAATCCGAAGACAAAATAACTAAAACAAAACAACAGAAACACAAATGTCAACGCGTCATACAAGCTCACTCAAATACGCCGTTAGCTAAAATAACAAACACCACTTTTTGAGAAAATTTTGGTGGACCGAGCGGGATTTGAACCCGCGGCTTCCGCGTTGCGAACGCGGCGATCATACCAGACTGATCTACCGGCCCAACCTGCAAAAATACGCAAACGTCCACATTTAGAGGTTTCGGTACGTCACTAACATGATTTCAAAAACAGTACTAAAGACATAATTTACACAACAATAGAAAACACAGGACAAAAACAATAAAAACCAGACACAAAATCACACCCAAGTCATCCAGTGGTTTCCATACAATCACCTAACAGGCAAATTATCTTACCAATAACCACACAGACTTTAACACTACAGATCAAATCAACATGTGCGTATATGTGTAGTGCTTACAAATCTTGATTAAACCTGTCTGTGGTCTTGTATAGAATGTTTCAAGCATCACAAAAAATATTAGGCACCCCAAAACAAAATCCACACTAAACTATCTTCACAAACCTAAAATGCATAGAAGCCATGAAAAACCTAAATACATGATTAGCACTAAAAACAGCATCACCTTCACTAATGAGGTGTTTCTGTATAAGTGGGTTCGTAGCCTAGCACGGATTAAGGTGTCGGCCTTCGGAGCCGGAGATCGTGGGTTCAAATCCCACCGGACCCGCCAACATACAATTAAAAAACAAGCCAAATTAGAAGCGTTAAGGGGTTTTTGGGGGTATGATTTCGGCTTGTTCGCTGTTTATACCATTCCATTTTATTTTGTAACTCAGTAGATGTAGTATGCTGGATATGTCAGCGACGCCTTGGGCTTCTATTATCGTGGTAGTTTGGCTCAGTGTTAGTTTTGGGGATTGTTTCAATACGTCTTTGAGCAAAATAGATATTTGTTCGAGTTTTTCGGTGCTTACTAAACCGTTAGATATGGGTACGTATCCTGTTGGAGGTTTAGTGGTCAGTACGGTTTGGATGGATTCGACTGAGAAGCCTAGTCTGTTGGCGAGTTCGGTGTAGAGTAGTACTGGTTCAGTAAGGTTCAGGGTTGTTTTTTGGAGGGTTTGAATTTCTTTTGTTTTAATTTCTTCGAATTCGCTTTGGAGATAGCGAAGAATAGGGGCGAGGGAAATTTTGTCTTTATAGTAGATAAAGTGTAGTTGGGGTCGTTTCTCTAGGGTGATTAGTTTTTCGCATGCTAGGGCTTCATGGACGACGAGTATCATTTTGTCGTTGACGTGTTGGAGTTTTTCTGCTTTTCGGCGCAGGTAGTCTTCGGTCCAGAATCCAACGATTTCTAGGTAGATTTTTAGACCGGCTTTTTGGAGTGAGAAGTCAGGTATGAGGACTTGGTTACCGGTTATGATGGGTTCGGGTTCACGTTTTAGGGTCCAGCCTGAGTCTAGGGCTCGGAATTGGTTGGCAAAGTTTTCTTCTGTTGTACTGTCGTAGGTTATGGGTTCAGGTTTGGGTGGCTTTAGCAGGGTGGCGTGTTTTTGGCTTTCCATATTAAAGTTGCACATTTCGTTTGTGTATTTCCACAGGATTTTGGCGTTTATGGTCCAGTTTTGGTTTGTGGTTATGGCGGGTAGTAGTTTGGCTATGTTTATGCCGTAGCGTTTGGTGAGTTTGAAGAGACTGGATGGGCCGTCTATTTTTACATTAAAAAAGGGGGTTTGTTGGGAGACTTCGTAGATGAGCCCTAGTTTTTTGATGGCATAGAATAGTTGTTGCCAGTTTCCTGAGGTGCTAAAGTTTAGTTCGCTGGATTCGAAGAGAAGGGTTTGGGTTAAGCTGAGGTTGTATTGTTGAAGTAATGTTGTGGGGGTTGGGGGTTCAAATTTTTCAAGAATCAGCTCTGCGTCTAAATCAGCATATAGCTGGTCTTCGATAGTTTCAATGGAAAAGGAGGTTTCTGTGGCAATGGAGGTGATTATTTGTTGTCGTTTTTGGGGTGTTGTAGGTATGCCGTGTTTTTGGGTGGCTTGGAAGATACGCCGTCGTAAATCAGAGGGGTTGGTTTTGCTTTTGCAGATAAAGCGGCTTTTTCGATCAAGTAGCAGTGATAGGGCTCGAACAAATCGGTAGTCGTGGCCTTGGTTTTCTAATTCGGAGACATAGGCCATGAGAACTTTTTTTTGTTCACCAATGTGGGTGGTGTAGAATTCGATTATGCGATAAGCAACAGTGAGGTTCTCAGCTGATAGTTTGGCATATCGGGGTTGTATTTCGCCTTTGCGTTTATACACTAAGAGTAGATTACTGGGCAACATGGTTGGGTTTCTCCTCGTTGGGTTGTCGGCGGCGGCTGATGTTTACTTCTACGGTTTGTTTTGAGATGATTTCGACTAGTTTGGCGGTTTTGCCGTCTTTTTTTCTAAGGATTCGGCCTAGGCGTTGGACAAATTCACGTTTGCTACCGGTTCCGCCAAGTACAATACCAACCGATGCGTCAGGTACATCCACGCCCTCATCTAGGACCTGGGAGGTGACAATTACGCGGTATTTGCCGTTTCCGAAATTTGTTAGGATCTCGCGTCGTTCCTCTCGGGGTGTCTGGTAGGTAACTGCGGGTATGAGAAAGCGTCGGCTGATGGTGTAGACCAAATCGTTATAGAGGGTAAAAATTAGCATTTTCTCAGTTTTGTAGGTTTCAAGTTTTTCAGCGAGTAGGTCAAGTTTAGCCTCGGAGTTAACGGCGATTTTTAGAGCTTTGTTGCGTGCCAAAAGCGCCGCTCGCGCATCGGGATCACGTCCGGTGGACATGATAAAGCGCCGAAAATCAAAGGCTGATTTCAAAACAAGTTTGCGTGATACAAGATAGTTTTTAAAAATAGCCATATTGGCTTCATAGAGGTGCTGTTCTTGGTCAGTTAACTCAACTGCGATTTTTTCATAGGTGTAATCAGAGAGGTGCTTACCCGCGGTTAATTCTTCAACTGAAACTGAATAAACCTGATCGCCAACCAATAAGGGCAACAGGTTGTGTCGTTGGTCGCTACGTTCATAGGTTGCAGTTAAACCCATGCGGTAGGGTGCAACAAACATTTCTGCAATCTGCATATACCCAGGAGACGCCAAATGATGCACCTCATCAAAGACCAACAGCAAAAATTGGTTACCCAAATATGCCGCCTGTGCATAGGCTGAGTCATAAGTTGCAACCGTCACCATCTTTATCACACTCTCGCCGCCCCCCACCACACCTGCCTCCACACCCAAACACTCCCGCACCCGCTTTCTCCACTGATCAAGTAAATCCAAAGTAGGAACAACAATCAAAGTTTGAACTTTAAGCAAATCAATGGCCTTAAGCGCTATGAAGGTCTTCCCAGCCGCAGTTGGTAAAACCAGCACCCCCCGCTTACCCGCACCCACCCACTGATCCAGGGCCTTATTTTGATAAGCACGCAACTCAATACTGCCCCGTAACTGCTCAAGAACAGACAAATTCAAAACCGCATCCTCAACGCAGAGACTACTTTCTTTAAAAAAATCTAAAACATCACGATAATGACAAGCCTTAACCCGATAACAGTTATTTCTAGGATCCCACTTGCCATAAGGAGTTCCAATTGTCCCCTTTAACAACAACGTACCCCTATCAAACCACAAACGAGACATAAACAACAATACCGAAACTCACATCAATAAACCTACCCAAACACCCAACACACCAAAGCAACCTAAGACATCTGAAGAATCATAAAAGAGACATACAACACCATCGCGGGCATCTTGGAAGATATCGCATTGCAGACTTTCTTTCAATCATCATGCTCTGATTTGCGCAATAGCCGCCAAAGGTCTCAGCAGAAAGCAAATTCAACTGTATTATAAAGCATGTCAAAAATGATAATACAAATATAATTGAGTACAATACTATGGAACCAAATGAAAACAAAAAGGGAACATGAAAAAACACAGACAACAATCGCGCGAGCGATAATTTGTTGTTGGGTATGCTCAGCAATATTTGTGGTACTTGTTGGTATACTGAGCCTTATTGTTGGCTGCATTGTTTCTGTTCCACTATTTTATATAATGTTAGATGCAGAAAAACAAGCAAAGAAACCCAAACCTGTTTCTAACATATGGAATCACGGCGACAGCCTCTATCAAAAACTCAAACACCTCGACGAATTACGATGCAATGAAACTATCACAGTTGACGAGTTTGCAGAACTACAAAAAGAACTGATAATACAAGTTCAAAATGAATAAAGTCAAGTTGCCATTGCATGCTACACCCTAATGACAGATTAGTTGTTTTATTACGCTATCGTTAATTCAAAAAGATAGAAAGTATGCTTAGCACCAGCATTGGAAAAAGTCTCTTAGAAGTACAGCGGAAAGAAGTAAAAACTATTAGAGTAAATATGAAATGAGAGCACGACGGGAGTTGAACCCGCGACCCTCGGATCAAAAGAACTCCCTTTACTCTATGACAACTATAGACTCTTTTACCATTTGAAACCAACATAATGTTGTATTATGTTATTGCCCATATCATATCCTTCAATGCCGCATACTTGACATATGCTTTAATGATTAGATACCTGACCATGCATCCATTATACCATATAAAACTAATTTCTGAACAGAACTAATACACCAAGTTTTCTTACTTACGTGTGTAACCTTTGACTATGAGCCGTGATACTTCCCCTATTACAAATGCTGGAGTAAACAGCAACATGAACAGCATCATAGCAGAAGTTAAACTGTATATACCATGTGCTACCAGATACCTCAATGGCTCTACTACATTGATAAGGCTATTATGTAAACTAAATGCTAAACCAATTAATCCTATTACTGTGTAGAATCCAATTCTATGTTTTAGTTTGTATAGATTAATTTTCATGTGCCCTGCAGGTTCCTTCATTACACCTGATTTATGCTTACTATATGCAAATTTTGCTATTTCTATTATACAGAAACATATAACCAAAGCTGGAATGTAATATATTACAAAACCCACTGATACATCCTGAACTAAATTTGATGGCCATGCTACAATCATCATATCCCTGTAGGTGTAGCCACGTTCACTCATTACCCAGAAATAGACAATTGGACTACAACAAGCTATTACTGCTGAAACTATTGCACTTGTTTTAGTATTCACACTAACCATGTAGTGTTACATCATACAATGTATTATACTTGTTTGATATAGTGGATAGTTTTTAGGAATAATCAATTAACTAAACAATTATGCCCCCAATACAATAGGGGAGGCTTCCTACAAGTAAGAGGTACCCATCAGCACATCCAGCATTATCAATGCTTTGTAGAAGGCAAGCGAACTTATGTTTATCATAAATTGAAAGTAACTACAAGTAAAGAAATGCAAGCAATAAAACCCACACCAAACTCCAATGAGAAGAATGAAGCGGGTCCGACGGGAGTTGAACCCGCGACCCTCGGATTAAAAGTCCGATGCTCTAGCCTGACTGAGCTACGGACCCGCGCTCATTTTTGGTGTAGCTGTTAGGAAAATACAAAGGGGTTTTTTAGCGTTTCGGATAAGAAAAAGCAAAAAGCAAAAAAAAGCCATAAAACAACACGCTTCCACCAGTAGTAATAAACCATATTTGAGTTAATTCGGCGATATACAAACAACTGAGGGCTGTGGCACAATAGCAAACCCACAACCAAATCAACATGTAGCAAGTCTTGTATAAGTCGTTGTGTATGACCAATCACTACTGTGCAACATGAAGTCTAGCTCAGCCCATTAAAGCAAGCACCGTAAGTAAGGTTGAGTAAATCGGTGAACAAATTAGCCAAAGAGTTACAAAAAGAGCCGCCTGATACAACGAGTTTTTCAGCAAGTAAACTTGCATAGCACAATTTTACAGCTAATATTCACATACACAATTCTGCACCCATCAGGTGCAGAAATTAAAGAAACGGGCAAAAATATAGCAAAAAGAAAAATGTAAAAACCCACTGAACGCGAAGTTTATATCAAAATAACTAGCTACAGATGAACAAAAACAGCCTGATTGACAACATTAAAACAGACACAAAAACAAAACAAAATAAAAGAAAGAGTTGGGGGTTAGTTTATTCTTCCTCGGTGGTGTTTTCGTCGCTTTCGTCTGTTGGGGTGGTTTGGTCGGTGTCGGTTTCCATTGCCACCATTTCGTCTGAATGCGCCTGTTGAGGCGCCTCTAAAGGGTGGGCCGGAATGTGGGCCTCCTCCACGATAACTGACTGAATGATTGGTTCTTCAATTGCTGGTTCCATGATTTTTTCAAGGGTGGTTTCGATTGGAGCGTGTTCTGTGACTTCGAAAACTTGCAGGGGCGCTTCAATAACTGGATTTGCAACAACTATCACTTGCTCGTCAACCGTTTCAGCTGGAACAATAATATCAGAAGCGACATCAACTATAGCTTCCTCATATGATGCTTCAACTGAGGGTTCAATGTCCAGTGATGCTTCTGCAACCGATTCTTCAAAAACTAGCTCGTCTGGAAGGTCGGCAACTGTGACTTCTATGGGGCATTCAGCATCGGCAACAAGGGTTTCTTCTGCTGGGAGAACTTCAACAACTGCATCTTCAAGTGGCAGATCTTCTGCTGGAGCCGCCTCGGTTGAAGATTCAACTGGAGCTACTTCTGTGATGATTTCTGCGTCAACTGCTTCAGATGCAACTTCAACAGCGTCAGTTTCAACTGCAGCAGCATCCTCAAGGGGAGCATCAGCAACAACATAAACCTCAGCAGTTTCAACAAGAGTTTCATCTACTACAGCATCCTCAAGGGGAGCATCAGCAACGATCTCGACTGGAGCTTCAACTGTTGCAGTTTCCTCAAAAGATGCTTCAGCTGGAACTTGAAGTTCAACATTTTCTACCGGAGCATCAGCAACGATCTCGACTGGAGCT
>Ga0123354_10015057_pt1 | contig 12060 bp, 10 predicted proteins | sample TergutLab28metaG_2_FD_97872 | JGI IMG/M metagenome (GOLD analysis project Ga0123354, IMG submission 97872) | Labiotermes labralis P4 segment gut microbial communities from Petit-Saut dam, French Guiana - Lab288 P4 | ecosystem: Host-associated > Arthropoda: Insects > Digestive system > Gut ... | reverse complement strand
TATATTGCCATTGTCCTTAACGGAGAGATGTTCAGGGACGTTTACAGGAAAAACGGCTTTGAAAGCCGCCTGCTGAGCCGCACCACCGAAGACGCCGTGACGGTTACATCTGTGTTAATTCCCTGGTCGAGCTGCGGAATGACGCAGGCAACTGTTCTCGGTATTCCCACGTTGACCTATCTGCCGTATTGCATCTTTAATCTCGTCAGTCCGCTGATGAGTATTCTGGTTGCAATCACGGGATACAAAATTGTGCACAGGCCGATGGAAAATAAAAGCGCAGAAGAAGAATAACGCCTTATTTCTTTTTTGAAATGGATATACTCTCCGTTTTGTGTCACACCAAATCAAAACTTTTCACTACTGACCGGTTTAGAATTAATAAAAACTCAACTTTCGGAAGTTCATTTTATCCTGTTTTGCAAGTGTTTTATTTGTTTTGCATTTTATGGGATACAAATCAGAATTTGCATTCTGGGATAATCAAAAAACATCAATCGCCAATTTAATAAAGCGGATTCACGAAATAATTGCTTATCCCTTCATATCGCGGTTCATCATGCGGTATTGCGCCATTTCTCGATATTGCGGATCACCGTTGCTGTGATTGCAATACGGGAAAATGCTGATACCGCCGCGCGGTGCAAACTCGCCCGACACTTCAATATATTTCGGTTCCATCAAGCAAACGAGGTCTTTCATGATAATATTCACGCAATCCTCGTGAAACGCACCGTGATTACGGAAACTGAACAGATACAGTTTCAGACTTTTGCTTTCTACCATCCGTTTTCCGGGCACATAATTAATGTATATAGCGGCAAAATCGGGTTGCGAGGTGATGGGACATAGGCTGGTAAACTCAGGGCAATTGAAACGTACCCAGTAATCGTTATCGGGATGCGGATTCCCGAAGGTTTCGAGAATCGTCGGGTCGTATCCGAACTTGTATTCGGTTTTGTTACCAAGAAGCATTTTTTAAATTTTTGCAAATGTACGCAAATTCAATATTTAATATATGGATAATTTACTTTTTTGTGGAGAGTAACCACAACATTCACTTCCCCCCAAGAGGAAATAATTCGATTTCCTCTTCTTTATATTGATTTTTGCACCTTATCTCCCTCATTCTATTGCCGGCAGGCTGATCATAAATGTTGTCCATTCGCCCCGGCTTGTTTTGAAATAGATGGTCCCGCCGGCGCTTTTGATGATGCTGCGCACAATAGAAAGTCCCATCCCCATGCCACTCGATTTGGTGGTAAAGTTCGGGCGAAAAATTTTTTCCTGCATTTCATCGGGAATACCCATACCATTGTCCTTCACCTGAACCCATACAGTCTGGTCAATTATCTGCACATCAATGCATATCTCGGCCTTCCGGCCTTTGGGTATGGCCTGAACCGCATTTTTGAATAGGTTGATAAATACGCGGGAAATTTGTTCTTTATCGGCAAAGACCATGGCATGTTCCAATCCGTGGTAATTGGTGTGGAATGCCCGTTTGTTGCCATCAATGGCAAAGATGGGAATCACATTGTTGATTTTCTCAATAATATCCATTCGTTCATTCTGTGCTGCCGGCATTTTTGCGAAGTTCGAAAACTCAGTGGCAATATCCGATAAGGTGTCAATCTGTTCCACCAGCGAACGGGATATCTTTTCCATATATTCGTTGAATCGCTCCGATTTGTTGTCGTATGCACGTTTAAGATGCTGTACGCTGAGTTTCATCGGCGTCAGCGGATTGTTGATTTCGTGGGCAATTTGTTTGGCCATTTCGCGCCATGCCGATTCGCGCTCGGATCGCGCCAGACGACTGGCGCTTCGCGCAAGTTCCTCAATAGCATGGTTGTATTCCTTCACTAAACCGCCCAGTTCGTCGCGACTGTCATAAAGAACAGGGTCGTTCTTTGTACCCAGTTTAATGCTCTTGAATTTCTCCTGCAACATCATCAATGGTTGGGTGATCTGGTTACTCATCATCACCGACATGATGACGGTGAGCAGGATTATCACTATGTAAAAATTGAACAGGGTCATGATAACACTCGAAATCTCTTCGGTAAGCGCATCCTGTTGTGTGAAATAAGGAAGATTCAGAAAAGCGATCACCTTGTTTTCGTTGTCTACAAAAGGTTCGTAGATCGACAGGTAATGTAACCCGCCAATCTCTTCCCTTTCAATAATGGAAGCTCGTTGCCCGAAAGCTAATTTGACGTATGCGTCGGGATTGATCTGTCTTCCCGTCAGACCTTTATCGAAAACATCGGGCAACGAAGTGGCAATTAATTGCCCATGCACATCGAACAGGTTGATGTCTGTAAAGAAAAGCCGCTGATATTCTATCAGTAAGCTGGTTAGTAAATCTTCGTCCCTATTTTCAATGTCTTCCCTATTTTTCATATAAAGTATTGTTTCATGTAATTCTGTGTGGATAGCGCTCTTTTTTTCGTTTGCAATGTCAATGGTCTTCACCCTGTATTGCCGGTTGACATAAAAAACTGTAAAAAATCCAATCACTGTAAACGATACAAACATAATGGCAATCATTGAATACTGGATTTTATTGCGGAAATTCCAATGAAACTCCCGCCGGATCACAGGCAAATGAAAAAACAACAAACCAATGGATGCAACAACAAGGAAAAAGAGGAAAATATAGGAAAAGTTGATGATACGGTCGTTTAATCCGGGTGAATATGAACTGAGCACAATTATGTTGTTTTTGTCGGGACGATACACCAAATGCTCCATACCATCGGCATGAACAGTATGATAATCGCTCTTATCCGTTTGAAAAATATCACCTTTCAGGTTGTATTTATAATCCCCATGTTGAGCTATTCTTCTGTTATTTACATATTTTGCATGTGAATAATCTTTCAGGATATTTCCTTTTGCCAACCGATCGTCGAGCAACAGTTCGGGATAACCGACCTCATCCCGTGTTCCGACGGGATAAAGTTCGATATACAGATGTAAAGGCTCCTTTCCTTCTTTTTCAACGAGGAACCATCCAAGGTACGACGACAATTCAGGACGGTCGATATACCAAAATTCTGAACGTGTTAATTTGGTACCCATGGTTTCGGTAATATTTTGGAAATACCTTTTACAATTTTCACTTCGCTGTGATCCGATAAATTCTAACATCCATATATCGTTGCAGACCCAGCATTGTAATCTGTATTTACTCCAATACGAAGACGAAAAATACTGTCTTTTAATATAATTCAATACATTGGGAAAATCCGTATTGATCGGAAAATCCGTGTAAATCACATTCACCAGGTCAGTAGTATCCGAAATCATTCGTTCCGATATGCTTCGAAGAAGAAATTCGGTTGTTAAATCGTGTTGCGATGCCAGATTGGTAACCAATAATTTTTTCTGTTCTTCATATTTTACGTAGCTGTACCGGTTGATAAACACGAATGTGAACAGTGCTAATATGAAGATCAACAGGGTATAGTGTGAATACCTGAATCTTTTATTTTTTTTCAGCCATATGTATCCCATGAAGAGCATCAAAACGGTAAGAAAAAAAGTTGCCGTCAGGTTAACCTGCAAGCCTACCATACTCCATACGATGATCACCAGCGACAAAATAATGATGTATGAAATCAGGAATTGGTAAAATGTCAATTCCTGTTTGCACAGCATCATCATTTTGTTTAGCAAAAGCACAAATGATCTGAAAATCAGCATAATCATTGTAAAAGTAAGCAAACTGAATCTATTAAGCAACAACATGCGGTTAGGCCCTTCGAAGAGTTCGGATGAATTAATCACCAGTGTTTTCATTAAGGCGCAGATGACAAAGAACCCGACAATCACTGTCATTAACGATATGCCAAGGTAGGTAAAAAATTTCCAGCGATGCTCATAAAAAAGTGGAAATCTCAGAAAACGGTATAATTCGGCAACAAAAAAACTGATGAAGATACACCACAAACAGAGTTCGCCCAGTGAAGAAAACCAGTACGAAGCGAAATAAACGGGCGTAAAGACGTCCAATTCATAGAAAACTCCCGGTATTTGCCAGTGTTGCATGGCAAGACGCAGCGCAGTCAGTATCAATGCAAGTATCGGAAGATAAATATTTCTGGAGACAGAGGTGCGTAATATTATGAAAACCATGTCCAGCAAAACGAAAAGAATAAGAATGGCCAGCAGGTAGGTCAATGCCGGCACATAAATCTGGTATTTGTAGTGACAGCTACTGTCGAAAATCAACGACCACATAAACCGGCCGTTACTGTCGAGTATCGGATGATAATCCGTCAGTTGCTGCGGGAATATCTTCACATTGGGCGGAAGTCCGAAATCTTTTTGAAAAGCCGTTTTAAGGTATTTGTTTTCGTACAGGTACACATTTTTGATAAGTACCAGTCCCACAATGATATATTCTTCTTTTTTCTTCACGAACGAAGCATATTTTCCCGAAGCCCACAAATTATTTCCGAGACTGACGTAAGGATTTTCCAATTCCAAAGATGAATATGTTTCCGGTACGGGTACATCCTTGGTCGACCAGTATCCTAACGAATCGTTCTGGTATACGAAAAGGTACAGCCCGTGTTTTTTCAGATAGTCTGAATGTTGGTTATGAAAATTAACGAAACGAATGTCGCCGTCGTCTGTTTTGACATACTGATCCAGCATATCCATGTACCGTAGCAATGTTTGTTCTTTTCCCGTAAATGTTTTTTGTATCTGTTGGGCGTGACGTTCATCAAACTTGTGGAAAAAAATATTTTTTTCCACAAGTTTGGCAAACAGTAATAAACAAACAAACATCAACGCGAGCCATACAGACATGTTCAGTATATGCCGCCGCCTCAATCGTTTCAGGCGTTTTCTAAATATTTTCTTCATTCCTGATTCATAATATTCTACGCTCCCCATCCCTCACGGTCGAGGCTGCGGTACTGTATGGCTTCGGCGAGATGGTGCACCTGTATCGTTGACGAGGCTTCCATATCGGCTATGGTTCGCGACACTTTGAGGATACGATCGTATGCGCGCGCCGAAAGACCGAGTTTTTGCATCGCTGTTTTCATAATACTGTGCCCGGCGGCGTCAATGGCGCAATATTTCCGCAGCATTTTCGAATTCATCTGCGCATTGCAGTGTACTCCCGGATATTCTTCATAACGCTCTTTTTGTACGTTACGTGCAAGCATTACCCGTTCGCGGATGACGCGGCTTGGCTCTGATATCCGTTGTTCCGAAAGTTTGTCGAACGGAACGGGCACTACTTCGATATGTATGTCAATACGATCAAGCAATGGACCTGAGATACGGCTCAGATACTTCTGTACGTATCCCGGAACGCACACGCATTTCTTTTCGGGATGGTTGTAAAATCCGCACGGACAGGGGTTCATTGATGCTACGAGCATAAAACTTGCCGGATATTCCACTGCAAAACGCGCCCTCGAAATGGTAATCACTCTGTCTTCCAGCGGTTGACGCATCACTTCAAGCACGGTGCGCTTAAATTCAGGCAACTCGTCGAGGAAAAGTACGCCATTGTGTGCCAACGATATTTCGCCCGGCTGCGGAAACGAACCGCCGCCCACCAGCGCCACATCGCTGATGGTATGGTGCGGCGAACGAAACGGACGGCGGGTAATCAGCGCTGCATCTTTTCCAGTTTTGCCTGCTACCGAATGTATTTTGGTGGTTTCCAATGCTTCTGCGAGTGTCAGCGGGGGCAAAATACCGGGCAACCGTTTTGAAAGCATGGTCTTGCCGCCGCCCGGAGGGCCTATCAGTATGATGTTGTGTCCGCCTGCCGCCGCGATTTCCATAGCCCGCTTCACATTTTCCTGTCCTTTCACATCCGAAAAATCGGCTTCATACTCGTTATTGTACAAAAATTCAGCGTCAAGGTCAACCGAAACGCGCTCCATACTTTCTTTCCCGTCAAAAAAGTCAATTACCTCCCTGATATTGGTAGCGCCGTATATCGCCATTCCATCTACCACAGCGGCTTCTCGGGCATTCTGTTTCGGAAAAATACAGGAAGTAAATCCTTCGGCTTTGGCTTGTAATGCAATGGGTAACGCGCCCTTCACCGGTTGTATGGCGCCGTCGAGCGACAACTCGCCCATGATAATACAATGTTCAAGCCCTTCGCTTTTTATCTGTTCCGACGCCGCCAATATGCCAATAGCCAGCGGCAGGTCGTAAGCTGAGCCTTCCTTGCGGATATCGGCGGGAGCCATGTTAATGACCACCTTTTTCCCCGGCATTCGGTAGCCATGGGTCTGCAATGCCGATTCGATTCGTTGTTGGCTTTCTTTTACGGCATTGTCGGGCAACCCTACCAGAAAAAAGTTAATACCCTGAGTGGTGCTTACTTCAATGGTAATGGTGGTTGCTTTGATGCCGTATACGGCGCTTCCGAAGGTTTTGATGAGCATGATCTAAAATTTGATGTTTCAAAAATACGGTCGGGATGCCGAAGCATATTGTTATTCCATTAATTTTGCCAATTTCTCTTCTAACTCGTCGGGTTGAAGGCCTTTGGCAAGGATTGTTCCGTCCTTGTCCAGCAAAACGGTGTGTGGAATTGAGTACACTGAGTACAATTTAGCGCCCTCGCTTTGCCAGTACATTAAGTCCGACATCTGAGGCCACACAAGTTCATCGGTTGTAATGGCTTTCGTCCATTCAGCTTTGTCCTTGTCTAACGATACGCCTACTATCTCGAAGCCTTTGTCCTTGTACTGGTTGTATATCTTTACAACATGCGGATTAGCTACCCGACATGGCGTACACCATGACGCCCAGAAATCAATCAGTACATAATTTCCTTTGCCGACATAATCCGAAAGGGCAATCTCATTTCCATCAGGCGCCGGTAGTTTGATGTCTACAAATGGTTGTCCGATAGCGAGGCGTTTGGCTACAGTTACCTTTTCCTGAATACTCTGCACCCATGGCGATTTACTGTTCACATCATCAAAACCATTGCCATACGTATCCATCTCTTCTGGTAGCAGGTAGTATGACAGGTTGCCGTCTACAATCAGTGCGGCAACTATGTTGTTGGGATGTTCTTCCGCAAACTGCTTCATGTAGTTGATACGTTGTTGACGTATCTCATCCATCTGTGAAATGAACCCTTCTTCTTTTTCGACGTCGGTTTCGCCGGAAAGTTTAAAAAACATGTAGTTGTCGTTTACTTTTTTGGCGCTATCCTCAAATTCGGACATTTTGCCAATATACGCAACCAATAAATCGGTTTCCTGCGAGCCTGTAACTTTCGAATCCTGCATGTTTTTAAGGTTTAGAGCGATGTCGATTACCGTATTTTCTACAAACAACGACAACGGTCCGTTATCGCCTGCATACAAGATGCAATATTCGGGATATTCCACCATTCCCTTCATTTTGAATTTCCCCTTTTTGATGATACAACTGTTTATTTGCACTGGGTCGGAATCAGCGGTTACTTTTTTCAACACTACTGTTATTCCGTCGGCGTCGGCCAGTGTGCCTTGAATGACGTATCCCTTGCGCGGGTTACAAGCGTGTAGCATACAAGCTGCTATAATTATCCAAACTAAACGTTTCATCTGTCAAATTGTTTTTTTAATATCAGGCAAAGATACAATAATCATCTTAAAAACCGATAATAAAATTGTTTTTTGTACTTTTGTCCCTCCATAAATACCAAAAAATGAAAGTTCATCATGCCTTAGCCTGTTGGCTTGTTTGTTTTGTGATACCCGACTTGTTCGCGCAGAGGTTTACTCCCGATGAATACATCAACACATGGAAAGATTTGGCCATTTCGGAAATGAAACGAAGCGGGATACCGGCCAGTATCACGCTGGCGCAGGGACTGCTTGAATCGTCAAATGGCAACAGCCGGCTGTCAGTTGCCGCCAATAACCATTTCGGTATCAAATGCCACGACTGGGAAGGTGAAGAGATCTACCATGACGACGATAAAAAGGGCGAGTGTTTCCGTAAGTACAAAAATGCCGGAGAATCATATATAGACCATACCGATTTCCTGATGAGCCGTAGCCGTTATGCATTTCTTTTCGATTACAAGTCTACCGACTACAAAAACTGGGCAAAGGGATTGCAAAAAGCCGGTTACGCCACCGACCCAAAATATCCACAGAAGCTTATCGACCTGATCGAGCGTTACGAACTATCCCAATATGATAGCGGTGTGACAGTGGCTGACAGGACCACGTCGACATCTGTCGCTACGAGAAACCAAAGTACGGCAACAGCAAGCGGGTGGGATGACTTCACGTCTTTCCATGTAGACAGGCATCCGGTGAAAGAAAACAATAAAACGAGCTACATTACGGCTAAGGAGGGAGACACCTATTCCTCTCTAAGCAACGAATTAGACATGATGCCATGGCAACTGCCCAAATACAATGAAACAAAAGCAACAGACGAACTGCACGAAGATCAAATCATATATTTGCAACCCAAACGCAGGAAAGCTGAAAGAGGAAAGGAAAAGCATATTGTACGCGAGGATGAAACAATGTACATTATCTCGCAAAACTATGCTGTCAGGTTATCTCAGTTATACAAACTCAACCGGATGAAAGAAGGAACGCAGCCCAAAACCGGAGAAGTTTTAAACCTGCGGAAGAAAAAGAAGAAATAAATATTCCCACTGTGACTGTCAACGATGTGCTCGGGCGCAAATTTCAGGATGCAGGAATATTGGTAGAAAAAATACGCTTCTAAAGTGAAAAAGTAAAGACATTCAAAACCTGATGAGTACTGCATTACGGTTTGTACCGATGTAAACTTTTACTAACTTTGCAGCTTCAAATAATATCGAATAATATGGAAACCACACGACAGCAAAAAGTTGCACGACAGATACAGAAGGATTTGAGTGATATATTCATGAATGCTACGCGCGAAATCACCCAAAACAAGATGATTACCGTAACAGTGGTGCGGATGAGTCCCGATTTGAGCCTTGCAAAGGTATACCTCAGCATATTTCCCTCGGACAATGCCGCCAAATTCCTCGATAATTTACAGCATTATGTAAAGCACATTCGGTTGGAACTCGGTAAAAAGGTGCGGCATCAGTTGCGCGTTGTTCCGGAGATTGCCTTCTTTATTGACGACAGCCTGGATTATGCCGAACATATCGACGAACTGTTAAAATAGCCGGATGCAGTACGACAACATCAAACGTTCGTTAGGCAGTGTTTTCAATCGTAATCCGTTTTTACGAAAATGTTTTTACGGGATGCTTGACTTGTTGCTATTGCGGGCGTGGCATATCAAAAAGGAATTGCGCACACTCAGAAAAAATCTGCCCGCCAACGCATCGGTATTGGATGCAGGCGCCGGTTTCGGGCAATACACATACTACATGTCCGGACTGGGACGCGGTTGGCAAATCAAGGCTGTAGATGTAAAAGCCGAACAGGTAGATGATTGCAACCGGTTCTTTGCGCAAACAGACTACGACGACCGTGTTCATTTTGAAGTAGCCGACCTGACCACATTTTGCGAACCTGACGAATATCACTTGGCGATTTCAATTGATGTGATGGAACATATTCCGGATGATATGGAGGTATTCCGGAATATCTGCGTTTCGCTCAAACAGGGCGGAGTGTTGCTGATTTCCACGCCTTCGGACAATGGCGGGTCTGATGTCGGCGACCGTAACGGCTCGTTCACTGACGAACATGTCCGCGATGGATACAACGCGGATGAGATACGCAACAAACTGACAGCAGCCGGCTTTTCAAAAGTAGATGTTCGGTATACTTACGGACATCCCGGACATATCTCATGGCTCCTGTCCATGAAATACCCGATGCTGATGCTTCGTACATCGATATTTTTTTTTATCCTTTTACCATGTTACTACCTGGTAACATTTCCATTTTGCCTGCTGCTCAACTGTTGGGATGTGAACGCACAACATAAGTCAGGGACAGGATTGAAAGTGAAAGCGATGAAACCTCAAATCTGAAACTTGAAACCTGAAGCTTGAAACTTCAAACTCACCTCACTCGTGGATAAAACGCATCTTCAATATGGTCAATGTTTATCTCCTTTCCTAAAGTGATGGAAATAATATCAAATCGTGTTTCCTTGTCAATATTTTTCCATTGTATGTAGGCATTTGCGGCTTTAATCAGCAGGTTTTGCTTGTTTCGGTTTACAGCAAGGTAGGGTTCTACGAGCGGGGAGCCCTTGCGGCATTTCACTTCCACTATCACCATTTCATTTCCTTTTGCAGCGATAATATCAATTTCCTGATGATGGTTATGCCAGTTTTGCTCGAGGATTTGATAACCTTTATTCTGAAGGTATTCCACAGCAATGGTTTCGCCCTGTTTGCCGGTTTCATTGTGGTCGGCCATTGTTTTTTGATAGTTTCAATGAACAGTTGTTACACTAATAAAGTCAACTCCTGAACAAAAATAGCCGTAAATTATATCCGGTCGTCCCGGAATAGTAATTTGCGAAGCGCCCTTTTTAGCTGTTAGGCAATTTTTATCCATTGTAAAATGAATGACTCCGTTTTCACCATTTTCGAAAATATACGAGGTTAACACTTTATTCGTATAATTGAGTTTTGGATCATCATGTAACATTCCTGTCATGGTACCGGAATATGCCCACACATCATCATCCTGCAACAACTTTGTTTCACCTCCTTCGATTCGTTCGTACTGGCTGGTTGTAATGTTTCCGGAGATCAGTACCGGCATGGTAAAACCATATTCGTGAATAACGCCATCGAAAAACTTATATTCATATTGGTCGTTGTCGTTTTTCTTATATTTAATGGTAGCATTACCCTTAATGTCCTGGCCATTAATTGAAAAATCAGTCAAATAAACATTGGCAACCATTCCATCACTACGATAACTATTGATCGCAAAATTTACTCTGATCGTACCGGCCAAAATGAGATGGTTCGTTAGCCATGCATGGTAATCAATGATGATGTCTTTGTCGCTGTATGTATATTTTTTATAAATTGACGCCGGCTTATCGGGATCGGTTTGAATATCTGTAAATGCTTCATAATTTTTGTCATTGACAAAAGCCCAGGCATTTTCTGCTTCGCGGAAAATGGTGTGAAAATACAGCGCTGCCTGTGCGTTGTCCAGAACAATGTTTTCATCGGAATAAAGTTCTTCCGGTTCCTTTTTACATTGGCTTAACGCAATGAAAACAGTGAAAAACAGGATGATTCTTTTGATTTTCAATGCCGATCAGCTATTAGCTGAATGAAGAAAAACGCGTATATTTATCCTGATGGTTAATATAATACGCCTTGTATTTGATGTAATGGTTACCTTTCTTGTATTCCCATACTGCGTTACCGGCGGTGCGAATCTTCCCGATACACGACTCAAAAATGAGCGTGTAATGGATGCCTGTAGATTCGTATGCTTGATTGATCGAATCAAACAGCACACTCCTGTCAGCAAAATGCCCTATAACCGGCAGGTTATATTTTTTCTGCTTTCTTTTCTTCCTGATTCTTTCCTGTACTTCTTCGGGTGATGGTTTATGAATAGACATAATCACATAAATTAAAATGAACGCCAAAAATACATACTTTTTTTTAATTTTTACGAAAACGGAAAAAAAAAGTTACAATTTTACCAATAAGTCGAAAATTTAATGAAATTTGTATTATCTTTGCACCTCGAAAAATTTATGGTTTCTTGGCCGAGTGGATAGGCAGAGGTCTGCAAAACCTTTTACGGCGGTTCGAATCCGCCAGAAACCTCTGAATCGGATAGGGAAGGAGAAAATTCTTTTCTATCCGATTTTATTGTCAATAAAATCATTACATCTCATGTTGCAAAAAGAGGGGTTTCCGTATTAGGAAGTATTCAAATTGTTATTACCTTTGCGTAAATATAAAATATAGAACATGAGAAAGGTATTATTGATTTTTTGTGTGGGATGTACGTCTCATTCATACGCGCAGCAATTGTTAATTCGCGGCGATGATATTGGAAGTTCGCATGGCGCTAATATCGGCGTTATCAAGTCCTATACGGACGGGAT
>Ga0123354_10015056_pt1 | contig 12060 bp, 8 predicted proteins | sample TergutLab28metaG_2_FD_97872 | JGI IMG/M metagenome (GOLD analysis project Ga0123354, IMG submission 97872) | Labiotermes labralis P4 segment gut microbial communities from Petit-Saut dam, French Guiana - Lab288 P4 | ecosystem: Host-associated > Arthropoda: Insects > Digestive system > Gut ... | reverse complement strand
TTTTTCAAAAATCTATATCTCATTAACAGGAGGTTACAAAAACCTGCCTGAGATTTTAACACCACTTTTAACTAAAAACACCCTTATTTTTAACTTTTGAAGCAGGAAAGGCTGCAAAATGGGCTAATCCCGAATACAAAGATTTAACATACAAAATAAAGAAAATGAGAGAGAAGCGGGCTCGCTTACAGGCACAGGTATTTAAGAAATTAGAAACAACAACGCTTGAAAATAAAGAGATACATAAAATCATTGAACAAAATGCACAATTAACGGAAAAAATAACGGATTATACGGATAACATCAACGATTGGCTCTTAAAAAGAAAAAGCGTTTCCTCTCGTATTAAAGTCAGGGATTTACCCCTTGACAAACAGTATAACAAACTAATAGAAGAAAGTAAAAAATTGAAAAATATTATTTTGATGCTCGCCTACCAGGCTGAACTCCCCCTTTAGGGGATCGGGGGGTAATCCTGAAAATCCCGGTTCAGACAACTTAAAAAATTTAAAATATTTTGTCGGATTATCATTTTTTTGCACTTTTACTGGAGATTTTGCGAAATATTATTGAAAAATGGAAGTTAAACGAATCGTTATAAAGATGTTGAATAAATTAGCCCCCACTGTGATTATCCTCTTTTTCTGCCTGATTCATACGAATGTCTTTGCTCAACATACTATTCGCGTCTTATGTAAAGAAAATAATCAAGCGATAGCCTACGCCGATGTCTATTTCCCCGATTCAAAAACAAGCACATCAACCGACAAGGATGGTTATTTTTCGATAAATACGAATAACGAGTCTGTTTTTACGCAAATTAGTTGCGTAGGATATACCACTTTTTTGGAAACAATTACTCTACAGAAAGATACAGTCATATATTTAGAACTGTCGCATCAAGATTTACAGGAAGTCGTCATTTCGGGCAACCGTTCCAAATTGCAGGGCGAAAACGTTTTGAATGTAGAAAAAATCAGCCTGCTCAATAATCCCGAATTACCTGGGATTTCTCTGTCCCGGCAATTAACGAATTTGGCGGGAATCAGTAATTTCAGTACAGGCGCCGGTATCGGAAAACCGGTCATTCGAGGGATGAGCGGTAATCGTATTGCCGTTTTTTCACAAGGAGTCCGCATTGAAAATCAGCAATGGGGCGACGAACACGGATTAGGAGTGGATGAAAACGGATACGAGCAAGTCGAAATTATTAAGGGACCGGCTTCGCTTTTGTACGGCAGCGATGCTTTGGGAGGAGTTGTTTACTTTACGGATGAGCGTTATGCGAAAAACAATAGCACAGAATCGGTTATTAATTCGGAATATCACAGCAATACAAATGGTTGGCGAAATACCGGAGCTTTCAAGGTTTCAAAAAATCAGTGGCATTGGAATCTTTTCGGAGGATATGATACGTATGAAGATTACAAGGATGGTAACGGAAATTACGTATATAACAGTCGCTTCCATACCGGAAATTTTAAAACGGCTTTGGGATATACCGGCGAAAAGTATATCACTTCTTTGAAATACAGTTTTTTGAATGAACAATACGGATTATCGGATACGATTGAACCGCCGGCGTTTCAAGCAACCGGTAAGCGCCGGCTCGATGAGCCTTATCAGAATTTAACTACCCGGTTAATCAGTTCTGAAAACACCTTTTTGTTTGAAAAAGAGTCCAAACTGAAGGTTGATCTCGGTTATATTTTCAACAATCGAAAAGAGTTTGAATCATCCACCGAAGACGGAAAAGCCAATCTGGACATGAATTTGGGAACGTTTTCATACAACGCCCGTTGGTATTCCCCGCAATGGCATAACCGCTGGTCGATTATTGCAGGCAGCCAGGGCATGTATCAAACGAATCTAAACAAAGGAAGCGAGCGCTTGATTCCTGATGCTGTTACGGTGGATGCCGGATTATTTGTTACGTCCGATTATTATTATACGAAAAAATCGTATTGGCAAATAGGAATACGAGTCGATAACCGGCACATCAACAGTCAATCTTACGGCAACGAGGGAGAAAGCGGCTATTTTCCCGAATTTTCAAAGAATTATACGGCATTTATCTTTTCAACAGGCGTTTATCACCAATTGACAAAATCGCTGTCGTTGCGCGGCAATCTTTCTTCGGGCTATCGGGCGCCCACAATGTTTGAATTACTTAGCGATGGAATTCATGAAGGAACCAATCGTTTTGAAATCGGAAATACCGCATTGAAAATCGAAAACAGTTATCAGACCGATATCTCATTGGATTATAAGACTCGACATTTGGAATTATTTTTCAATCCTTATTTGAATTACATTCGCAATTACATTTATTTACAGCCCACGGGAGAAATACTTGAAAACTTGCCGGTTTATCATTATGTTCAAGACAATTCGTATCTGTACGGCGGAGAAGCCGGATTTCATTTTCATCCTCATCCTTTGGATTGGCTGCATTTCAGCGGTACGTACAGCAATACATTCGGACAGGATACGAAGCATAATCACTTGCCTCTGATGCCTTCTCAAAAATTGAATTTTACTGTTCGAGCAAGTTTTCCCGGTAAAAAAGCGTTGCAAACTTTTTCGGTCTATTTGCAAGAACAATATTCGTTTGCCCAAAATTTAGTTGAGCTTTACGAAACGCCAACCCCGGCTTATAATTTGGTAAACATAGGATTAACTTTTAATTTAGCCATTGGCGAACAAAAGCTTATATTTAATCTGATAGCGGATAATATTTTCAATGAAGTCTATTACGACCATCTTTCCCGATACAAACAATATGGAATTGATGATATGGGACGAGATATTACCCTAAAGTTGAGTTTGCCGTTTTGACCCGTAAATATCCTGAATTTACGCTGTAGGCATTCGATAAAATAAAAATCAAATGACAAAAAAAGGCAAAGCGCTAAAGCCTTGCCTTTTTTCAATCAGTTATTCAATTATTCAATTATTCATCAAACTTCCGTCCCGCCATTCTTTTATAACCGTTATAACGCCATAGAGCATTTTCTTGAGTCACTTTGAACAGCTCTTTTGCTTCTTCGGGATATTGTTTCATCAGGGTTGAAAAGCGTACTTCATTTTTCAGGAAATCCTGAAATTTCGTCCAATCCGGTTCTTTCGAATCTAATTGAAACGGATTTTTCCCTTCGGCTTCCAAACGGGGATCGTAACGCCACAAATGCCAATAGCCGCATTCGACGGCAGTTTTCTGTTCAGCTTGAGCTTTTCCCATACCTGCTCTTAATCCGTGTGCAATACAAGGCGAGTAGGCAATAATCACCGAAGGACCATCGTATGCTTCAGCTTCCCGAATGGCTTTCAGTGTTTGCGACTGATTAGCGCCCATTGCAATTTGCGCTACATACACATAGCCGTAAGTCGTTGCAATCATTCCCAAATCTTTCTTGCGAATGCGTTTTCCCGATGCGGCAAATTTGGCTACCGCTCCTGCAGGAGTGGATTTGGACGACTGACCGCCGGTATTGGAATATACTTCGGTATCTACCACTAATATGTTCACGTTCTGACCGGAAGCAATGACGTGGTCCAAACCGCCGAAACCGATGTCGTAAGCCCAACCGTCGCCGCCGATAATCCATTGCGAACGCTTCATAAAGTAATTCTTTAATTCCAAAAGTTCCTTGCATAAAGTACAAGCCGGACAACTGCAAGTGGTTACGCCTGCCGCCTTTTGGGCTTTTAATTCTGCTAACTTACCGGCATATTCCGGACCTGCATTTTCAAAGTGCCCGATTACTTCATCAATAGATGCAATTCCCCATTGAAGAGCGGCAACATATTCGTCGGCAGCTTTTCTGCCTGCCGCACCGCCGGCATTCTTATTATCAAGCCATGCTTGACCGGCATCTTTAACCCTTTGCTGAGTCCATCCGATTGCCATCAACGCTTTCGTTTTTTCTACAACGCGATTCCGCATTTTTTCTGCAGCAATATGCATACCCAAACCGTATTCCGCATTGTCTTCAAACAGCGAATTAGCCCACGCGGGACCGCGACCGCATTCGTTTTTGGTATAAGGAGTAGAAGGCGCTGAACCGGAATAGATAGACGTACAACCGGTTGCGTTGGAAATCATCTGGCGCTCACCGAACAATTGACTTACTAACTTAATATAAGGCGTTTCGCCGCAACCCGAACAGGCTCCGGAAAATTCAAACAACGGAGTTGCAAATTGCGAATTTTTTACGTTGGAAGAAATATCTACCAACTGTTGTTTGCTTTTGACTTCTTTGACGGAGAAATCCCAATTTGCCTGATTATCATATTGTGTTTCAATCGGAACCATTTCAAGCGCTATGCCATTCTTGTTGCCCGGACAAATATCGACGCAGTTGTCGCAACCCATGCAATCCAGCACATTCACCTGAATACGGTATTGCAATCCTGCGAACTGTTTGGCGGGAATAGCGGAAAGCGTTTGATAATCTGACGGCGCTTTTGCCTTTTCTTCCGCATCCAACAGGAACGGACGAATGGCAGCATGAGGACAAACGTAGGCACACTGATTACATTGCGAGCAATTCTCTGCCGTCCAAACAGGAACGTTTGTAGCCACGCCGCGTTTTTCGAAAGCGGCAGTGCCCTGTTCCCAAGTTCCGTCTTCACGACCGGTGAAAGCCGAAACAGGAAGATCATCGCCTTTTTGCGCATTAATCGGATGAACAATTTTAGAGATAAATTCCGGTATGTCGGAATCCGATTCCGCTGCTCCTGTTTGGCGATTCGCCCATTCGGCAGGGACTTCCACCTTGATGACTTCACCGCCGCGATCGACCGCCGCATTGTTTTTATTTACAATATCTTCTCCTTTGTTGCCGTATGATTTTACTATGAATTTTTTCATTTGTCCCACAGCCAAGTCATACGGAATAACGCCGGTTATCTTGAAAAATGCCGATTGCAGAATGGTATTCGTGCGATTACCCAAACCGATTTCTTCCGCAATACCCGTTGCATTAATAATATAGAAATTGATATTATTCTCCGCTAAATATTTCTTTACGTTATCGGGAAGATTATCTTTTACTTGCTTTTCGTCCCAAATGGTATTTAGCAAAAATGTTCCGTTCTTTTTCAATCCTTTGGTTACATCGTATAAATGCAAATAAGCTTGCACGTGGCAAGCGACAAAATTAGGCGTATTCACTAAATAGGTCGAGCGGATAGGTTTATCCCCGAAACGCAAGTGCGAACAGGTGAACCCGCCCGATTTCTTGGAATCGTAGGCAAAATAAGCCTGGCAATATTTATCGGTATTGTCGCCTATGATTTTGATGGAGTTTTTGTTTGCGCCTACTGTTCCGTCAGCGCCCAAGCCGTAGAATTTTGCTTCGTAAGGACCGCCTTCGAAAGCCAATTCTTCTTTTTGCGGAAGCGAAGTGAAAGTCACATCGTCCACGATACCGATGGTAAAACCGTTTTTCGGCGAAGGCAACGACAAGTTTTCGTAAACCGACAGAATTTGTGCCGGCGTCGTATCTTTGGACGACAATCCGTAGCGACCGCCTATAATAACCGGATTATTACGGGAACTTTGCGCAAAAGCTTCAACAACATCCATGTAAAGCGGTTCGCCGCTTGCTCCGGGCTCTTTGGTGCGATCTAAAACGGCAATGCGTTTAACGGTTTCGGGAATAGCGCTCAACAAATGTTTTGCCGAGAACGGACGATAAAGGTGTACCGAAACCAAACCAACTTTTTCACCTTTAGACATCAGATAATCAATTGTTTCACGGATGGCTTCGGTAACCGAGCCCAAAGCGATGATCACTCGTTCGGCATCGGGCGCTCCGTAATAATCGAACAAATGATAAGAACGTCCCGTCAATTCGGAAAGTTTATTCACATAATCTTCCACGATATTCACCACTCTATTATAATAAACATTGGATGCTTCGCGAGCTTGGAAATAAATATCGGGATTTTGCGCCGTACCGCGTGTAACCGGATTTTCCGGATTCAAAGCCCGTTGACGGAAAGCAGCCAATGCTTTTCTATCAATCAGTGGAGCCAAATCTTCATTTTCCAGCGCTTCGATTTTCTGAACTTCGTGTGAAGTGCGGAATCCGTCGAAGAAATGCACGAAAGGAACGCGCGATTTGATTGCCGACAGATGGGCTACCGCCGCCAAGTCCATAACTTCCTGTACCGAACCGGTGGCAAACATGGCGCATCCGGTTTGACGAACCGCCATCACGTCCTGATGATCACCGAAAATCGACAAGGCGTGCGAAGCAATGGCACGCGCCGAAACATGATAAACGCCGGGAAGCAATTCTCCGGCAACTTTATACATATTGGGAATCATCAGTAATAATCCTTGCGATGCGGTGAATGTTGTCGAGAGCGCTCCGGCTTGCAATGCGCCGTGCATAGTGCCTGCAGCTCCGGCTTCCGACTGCATTTCGTCCACGCGGACGGTTTCACCGAAAATGTTTTTACGTCCGGAAGCTGCCCATTCATCCACATATTCCGCCATGGTGGACGAAGGAGTGATAGGATAAATCGAAGCTGTTTCGCTGAACATATAGGCTATGTGCGACGCCGCCTGATTTCCGTCACAAGTAAGAAATTTTTTTTGTTTTGCCATAAATTTTTTATTGTTATTCTTTTTTGTTAATAATTTACATTGATTTTGCCAATTCATTTATTTTTTTGATTATAACTATCGGTGTTTCAATTCCGTATAAAAGTTCATTCGAGTTATAACCTAAAAAATTAAAAAATTTTATAATTAGATCATAGATTTCCTTAGCATAATCAATGGTAACTGTTCCAAAACTATTAAAACACAAGGGTTCATGATGTGCCATACGATTTCTGAAAATCCGTATTTTATCTAAGTCACTATATATCTCTTTTTGATTTAGCCCGTAAGTTTTGTTTGGAAATATCTGTAAAAGAGTTTTTCCCGAATTTCTATAACAATTCCTTGAAAACATAAATATCCAGATGCCTAAACTTAGTGATGCTACAAGTTTATCATGTGTATATTGGTTGTTGTTAATTAATTTATCTCTTTCTTTCAAAATAGCATCTTGATAGTTCACAAGAAAACCATTTTGTGCTTGCGATATCAACCAATCTGTATCTTGAAGGTATATTTTGTAATGCTCATTAATTGCATTTCGCAAAACTACTTCGAGTACGCTTAAAACTCCATAAAACTTTTGACTAAGTTTAATATTATGACGATACAATGTCAATGTTTTATTTTTATCTCCGTTACAAGATAATAGGTATTTACCGATTCGCGGAGAAGAAAAAGCTATTTTATACTCTTTAAATTTCATTTTCTAAAAAATATTTTTACTATCATTTGCAATTTTAAAAATTAAATTTTATCTTTGCATTGTAATACCCTGTTGTCCCTGTTAGCAATAATATACTTCAGGGTTTTGTTTTTTTAAAATTTCCTCTCAATACAAAAACCCGAACAGCCAAAGCGGAATCTTGTTTTTTTCTCCCTTCTCAATTCCATCAATGGCATAATAAACATCAGGACTATATTTTCCGTTTGTTTTTTCGCCAATGTTGAAATCGTAACAGCCTGCGACAAGAAAGTCCGTATTTTGATTGCCGGAATTTACTTTGTAATCCTTATGAACTTGATTATAAAAGAACGTTTCCTGTAACACCTGCTTGTCCACATTAATCATTCGGGTAGCATACATTAGATTCGGATTCTGAAGATACAACCGGTCCGGTTTTTTCGGAATCTACTTCCAGCATCATATTCATGGTTTTCAACAGATTTTCCGAGAAATTTCGACGTTCGAGGAAAAAGGGATAAAACCCATGGTGCATATATCCCGACAAATAGGCTAACGGCTTTACTCCGGAACAAATAGAATCGGAAATATCAGTGTGATACCGCATAATATTTTCTAATGAATAGACATCAAACGACTGTCCGGTTTTCAATTCCAAGTACTCTCGGAACGAAAATCCGCGCAAATTGTAGGAAACCACTTTATGTGCCAAGGGATAGTTTTCGTTTTTCAAACGAAGTACCGACGAGCCGGTGAAAATAATTTGCAAATCCGGAAAATTGTCGTAACAATAAGCCAAATCTTCAGCCCATGCCGGATATTTGAATACCTGGTCAATCAAAAGAACTTTACCGCCTTTTATCCGAAATTCGTTGGCAAATTCACGAATCGTTTTAACGGTAAAATAAAAATTATTCAGGTTGATGTAGAGATATTCTTTGTCGTCCGGCGTGAAATGTTCTTTAGCATACTGTAGCAGAAAAGAAGTTTTACCCACGCCGCGCGAACCTTTGATGCCGATTAACCGGTCATTCCAATTAATCTCATCCATTAACTTTCTGCGAATCGGAAGCTCAATATGCTCAACTAAGTATTGATGCGTTTTATACAACGGATACATTACAAATGAACTTACATAAATTGCGCAAATTTAGTAATTTCTTTTTGCATTGCAAAGTCGGGATAGCAATTTTAAGCTGTTTCTGCGTTTTAAAGCTGTCATTTCACTCCGTATATAAAAACCGCTTAATACTCCTCTTGGGCGTCTTTTCAAATTCGTTTTCGTACAGTTTAATTTCTGCGATTCTTTCGAATGAAGCCACCATGCCGTTGAGTGTTTCCTTGTTCTTACGCATCGTGTTCTTCAAATCTTCCGGCGAAAGACCCGCTGCTGTTGCTGCTTCATAATCGGGATAAACTAAAGCTGTCAAGTGTTTATTTTTGGAAATAACAATACTTTCGACCACATACGGAAGGTTATTTAGTTTAGCTTCAATTTCTTCCGGATAAATATTCTGACCGCTTGCACTCAAAATCATGCACTTGGAACGCCCGCGAATAAAAATGTTATTATCTTTATCCATTGTACCCAAGTCGCCGGTTTTCAGCCAACCGTCGGCAGTAAACACCTGTCGGGTCGCTTCTTCGTTTTTATAATAGCCGCGCATTACATTCTGTCCGGTTACTTGAATTTCACCGGCAATATTGTGCGGGTCTTCCGAATCTATTCGTACTTCCGTGTTAGGCAGAACTTTACCACAAGAGAGCGGAATATAATCTTTATACAAAGAGAAACTGATTAACGGAGCACATTCGGTCATGCCATACCCAACGGAAACCGGGAAGTGGATTTTAAGGAAAAACCGCTCTACTTCGCTGTTTAACGGAGCGCCGCCAATAACTACCTGAAGGAAATTGCCGCCGAAAGCCTGAACCAATTTTTTCCGGATTACAGAGTAAATGGCGGAATTAATTCCCGGAATTTTCATAACAGCTTTCATGATTGGCTTATTTATCATCGGCACAATCATACTTTTGTAAATTTTTTCCAAAATAAGAGGAACGGAAATAATAAGATTCGGTTTTACCTCTTCAAACGCTTTCATCAATATTTTCGGCGAAGGAGTTTTTCCCAGAAGCGTTATATGACAGCCCATCGTAACCGGAAATAAAAATTCAAACGCACAACCGTAGGTATGCGCCAACGGAAGGAGTGACAGCATATTATCGCCTCGTTTCAAAGGTAAAGTAAGCTGCGCAAAAATAATATTGCCTGTCAGATTATCGCCCGTAATCAACACGCCCTTGCTGAATCCGGTAGTCCCTGATGTATAGTTCAAAACCACTACATTTTCATTAGGGCGTTCTTTATAGTTAATCATTGCGCGATTAAATCCGGCAGGATATTTCTCGTTGAAACGTTTCGTCAACCGGATTGATAAATTATCGCCTTCGTCGCGGTTGGTTATCTGTTTACCTGCAAACGAATAAGTCATTTTCAACGCAGGCATTTGAGTTTCGTCCAATTCTTTTAAATTGGAATCGGAAGCAAAAAGCAGCTTCGAATCCGAATGATTGACAATATTTTGAATATCTTTCGGACTGAAATCATTCAAAATCGGAACAATAACGGCTCCATACGTAACGGTTCCCAAGAAAACCACACCCCAATAGGCCGAATTTTTGCCGACTAAAGCAATTGTGTCACCCGGACGAATATTTACTTCCTCAAATAAAATGTGGATTTTTTCAATCTCAACGGCAAGTTCTTCATATGTAAATGAAACATTTGTACCGTAGTCGCTTAGCGCCGGAAGTTCAAAATTGTCCCGAAGCGCTTGCTCATAAAGCTTAATAAAATTTTCTGTGTATCGCATCTCATTAATAGTTTTTTTCTGATATTATTGAAAATGAATTAATTAGTGGTGTAATCCCAAAGGATGAAATAACGGCGGAACAAAGATATAAAAAATATTACAGAGACACAAAATGATTTGTTTTTCTTTTATACCTTTACGCCCAAAATATTTTCATCTTTAGTCCGTTATTTGTAAAAGTGTCATAATCTATTAATCATTAAAAGACTTTTATATGAAAACTGTCAGTAAAACAATGGGATTTATCGTTTGCCTATTTATTGTATGCTTTTGTGCAAACGCTCAACAAAAAATGAAAGTGGTTGCTACCTATCCGGTAAGCGGAGATGGTCGTTACGATTACTTAGCTCTTTCAAAATCCGGAAAATTGTATGTTTCACATGGCGACCAGGTGAATATTCTGGATGCGAAAACCGGAAAAGAAATCGGTGTGATTCAAGGTCTTTCGGGCGTTCACGGTATAGCGTTTGACTACGAAAACAACAAAGGATTTATCAGCAACGGGGCTGCAAACAATGTTTCCGTATTTGATTTGAATACCGACAAAGTAACTAACGTTATCGCTACCGACAAAAACCCGGATTACATTCTTTATGAACCTTTTACTAAATCTGTCATCACGGCAAACGGAAGAGCTGACAATCTTTCTTTTATCGACCCCTTAACGGAAAAGGTAATCCGTACCGTTTCGTTGGATGGAGGCAAACCTGAAACGATGGTTTCCGACGGCAAAGGATTGCTTTTTGTCAATCTCGAAAATAAAAGCGCGATAGCTCAAATCGACCTGAAAAGTTTTAAGGTAGTAAAAACGATTTCACTTGCACCTAAAGGCGAAGCTCCCACCGGATTAGCTATCGACCTGAAAAACAAATTGCTTTTTTCCGGATGCTCCGACAATAAAACCTTGGCGGTAGTGGACTATGTAAAAGGAACTATCGTAAATACCTATCCCATTGGCGAAGATTGCGACGCTGTTGCCTATAATCCGACAACTGAAACTGTTTTCGCTTCGTGCAACGATGGAACTTTATCTGTCCTGAAACGTAAAGGCAATACCTACAGCGTCAGTAATGTTGTTACAAAACCGGGAGCAAGAACAATGGCTTTGGACCCGCTCACCAACACCGTTTATCTCTCGGCTCCCGATTTCGGTTCAACACCGGATGCAAACGGAAGGAAAAGTATTGTGCCAAATAGTTTTAAAGTAATTGTGGTGAGGTGAATCTTGAACAGTCGGGCTGTTTCGTTTAAACAGTCGGGCTGTTTGGTCTATATAGTCAGGCTGTTTGGTCTATATGGTCGGGCTGTTTGGTCTATATGGTCAGGCTGTTTGGTCTAAACAGTCGGGCTGTTTGGTCTATATAGTCGGGCTGTTTGGTCTAAACAGTCGGGCTGTTTGGTCTAAACAGTCGGGCTGTTTGGTCTATATAGTCGGGCTGTTTTTGCTGTGTCGGCAAAAAAAATCCCGCGCCAAGCGCAGGATGATACCTGATTCATATTTTATAATTGATTCCATCGATTCTTCAAATTCAAAATCCTCTTTTTGATGACCCACGCGATTCCCGCAACGATGATTATCGGGACAAGAATCATGAACAGCCAACGATACTTGCCGGAAACCGCAATCGTTGGGACCGTTAAACACTCCGCTGATCGTGGGTTTGATACAAAAGAGAGGCGTTACCACCCGATCCCCGTCTTCGATGTAATACTCGACGATTTGAATCAACTTTTCAAAATAGGCGTAAGCCTGCGGACGGGTTAATCCGGTTCCTTCGGCGATCATCATATCAACCACATCATCCAGATTTCTCGTTCGAGAATTAGAAACGACGGCAACAAACCCATCGGGGTTGAGAGTCAGCGCATTTTCAGCTAAAACG
>Ga0123354_10015055_pt1 | contig 12060 bp, 8 predicted proteins | sample TergutLab28metaG_2_FD_97872 | JGI IMG/M metagenome (GOLD analysis project Ga0123354, IMG submission 97872) | Labiotermes labralis P4 segment gut microbial communities from Petit-Saut dam, French Guiana - Lab288 P4 | ecosystem: Host-associated > Arthropoda: Insects > Digestive system > Gut ... | reverse complement strand
TCAATCACAACTATACTTAGACCACATTTTTATTGTCGAGGGTGCCACATGTTGCATTTTATTCCCAAGCCATCAGCAAGCAACGGTTACATATTTTTGTATATTGTACAGCCGATATCTTGATGTTTTGTCAATAAGCCGAAACATGCAGCACCCTCGACAATAAAAATATTGTCCAAATACGTTTGTTATTGACGGTTCCGCTATTCATCTGTTTATATATGGATCACAAGGATGTATTGGCTCTAAGTCTGCATAAAATTTAATCGGTATTATTTTTTCAGGTCTCCAACCAAGTCCGCACCCTAAGCTTGTCTGTGCTACTGGACCCATGTCCGTTCCCGATCATTTCTGTACCACACCATTCCTCTTACCGACTCATACTTTCACGTAATATTCCTAGTTATGAAACCAAGGAACTGCAAGAAGAACATTTCTATCCGATCCCCCGGTTCATTTAAAATCTTGTTACGTAGTTCCTTCTTGATCAATATCTCTGCCCCGGGGCTAGTTTTAGAAGACTGGGCTGGCGTTGCTGTAGGGGGGGGGGGGTAGGTGGCAACCCAACACACAGAACAGGAGGTTAGGTTTGCATTAGCACATGCCGACAGATGTTCGGCATCTTAGGCTGCTGTGCAACAGCTCACCCTACTACCGCCTCTCCCTCCACCTTTTGTACCTCTAACAACCACCTCAACCATCAGTATTTTATATTTTATTTTTTGTCTGAGTAGGGATTGTAAAGGAAGCTATGGAAGGGATGAGGTTAAAGTGAACCCAGGCGGTTTGCCTGCCACGCTTTCAGCCACGCGTCCCATTCCTAGCGCACGTCGTTTTGAGCCCCCCTCCCCCCCCCACTTCCAACCCGCTCACGCCAAAAGACTGACACCGGTCTGCCCCTTTCTCTGTCCAGTGCCCCCACTCCCCCTCGTTTATCATTATCACACAGCCCATCCTTTTCATACGCATGCACTTAACAATTACTTCTCCTTGTCTTTGTATACATATATATTTTATTTTTCTTTTTTCAGAATGGGACCTATCTTCTTCGTATGTACAGCGAGTCCCCTACATTTCAATTCCATTCGCTTGAACTCTGCTATCTTACTTCTTATCATTTCTCGTGGCGTTACATTCTCCTGCCTTGTGTCTGCTGCATACAGCATGTTCTGGAAATTGGTCTTTATATAAACTCTGTACGCTCCATGAGTTTTAAATACGTTGTCCTGCTATATTTTCACAATGCAGACCATTGTCTTGTGTCCCGAACAGATCAAATTGTGCAATAACGGAGGTGGCGTTACAAAAACAATCTGGGGAAACCGTTGGGCAGTTGAGAGAGTCGCGAACATGAAAACCATACTTTAATCGAGCGTACGAATGCAAATTGTTCACGAAACAGCAATTTGTCGTAACCCAGAGATAAGCTGGTTTACAGGAGACAGAAAAAAAACCCCTGACAGTTCATTCATAGACCAACACTTAATCATGTTATGTTTTTACGAAAATGTAAGGAGAAACTTTTTTTTTCTAGACACAAAATTTTGACAGGAAGGTGTGTTTGTAACCCAACTGCCAAGTAATGTGGTAATTCAGTTCGACGAATTGTGTGGGTTGCGTCATATAGCTTTTACATGAGCAAAATAGTGCTCTACATTTTTCTGTTCGTTTTGAAAATAAAACCCCTTACGCATGTACACACAAATTTATTGCGTGATTGCGAGATTCGTGAAAAATCGGTGCAAGAAAAGCCATATATTACTAACGGACGTAAAATAATTCTGTCCGTACTTTCCACGTTTTGGTTGAAATTAAGCACAAATACGTAATGCTGTTGAATTCCGTGGAAAGTGGTGACGAAAAGCCGAACTTTTCTTATGGACGTTATTGCAACTGCGTTTACGCGTAAGTAAAGAAGGCATAGGTAACGTCTGTATACAACGTTTGTGCAGACACATTATAACTGAGACAAGCTGTTTTCACTGTAAAGTAGGAGCTGAGGCTGAAAAAACAGTTGAGTATTGAGAATATATTGCAACACGGCACAACTAGATGGCAACACTCCGATGGATTAAATTAACGTCTTGGTAGGTGTAAGAAAAATGAGAAGTGCGATGAAGAAGGCCGTGGAGTAGGGTGTGAATATTATGGCAGCCCTTCGTGTGAGTGAGAAAGTCACACCCTGATTTCCTGTCAGGTACGAGCTGAGGCCGAGGAAGTAGTTCAACACTGAGCATATCATATAATACAAACTGAGGCTGAAGAAAGACTTGAGCATAGAGCATATAATTTAAGGTAGCACAACCAGATTCCAGCATAAATGTTAATGGCAGCCGGTCACAAGACGTGCAAGTGACTAGTACTAATATATCAATGATAAAATTAGTAGTACTTATTAAGATCATAAAAATAACTTTCATTGGACGGAGAGATCACAACTTGTCGCTGTGCACTGTTGTTGTCCTCAGTACAAATTGCGACACCGAGGCAGTACACACACACAGTGACGCTAAGCAAGCTGTCATCTCAAATGTTAGGAATTTCCTGCATTACTTAAATTAAAATTTCACCCCTGTGTCATAACTGTGATTTCACAGCAACTGCTAAACCACGAGGGAGCAATTCTGTGCAGCAGGCTCGTATTTAACCGTTTGAAGTTTGATATTTATCTATATAACACAATTTCAGCAACACTCTGTCTACATTACAAAGAACAGTTATTTGATGACGTGCAGGGAATGAAACGTCGTGTGTTCTGGGAAATATAAAAAACCCTTAAATACATTACGTGGGGAAAATGCATACGCTTAGAATATTAAGACAGACCGATAATGGGACGTCCAGAACACAAGGGGAGTAAGTACAAAGAGGCTGGTTTCGAGTTATTTAGCGTTCAAATACAAAGAATTTGTCGGTATGCAGAATCGGTCAGTGTTAAAATGCATGTAAAATGATTCCTTTCTACCAACTTGCGTCCATTTAAGATATTATATGTACTATTATTGTTGTTACGATCAAATTACTCGGGAACGTATATACAGTAACACGACTGCTTGGAATTAAAAGACAGAATTTCGTACTGAATGTGGGGTTAATCCAGTTCCTGTGCAAGTAGTCAATAAGTTCCGTGCGGAGAGGCTCGAAGATCGAATAGTAAATGTAATCTTTAAACTCTCCCTATTTCCAGAATCTTATATACCTGGAACTTTATCTTCATGCTCCCTACAGGCATTGGCTTCGTGCTTAAAAGGGCGATTTTGCTATAGTATAAACATCCAACTAGATACAGCAATAAAAATTTATTAGGAATTTCAATCAGCTCAACATGTTTCGGGCGATAATTTCGCCCATCCTCAGGAGCACTAGACTGTATTTACAGCTTGTGGCATAATGCACCGAAGGCGTTGAATGCTGGTGACAAGGTCACCGTGACCTTGTCACAAGCAGGCAACGTCTTCGGTACATTATACCACAAGCTGCATACACAGTCTAGTGATCCTGAGGATGGACGAAATTATCGCCCGAAACATGTTGAGCTGATTGAAATTACTAATAAATTATTATTGTTGCATCTAGGTGGTTGTTTATACTATTGTATCAGAGATGCACGGTCACACAAACATAAGAAAAAGCTATATTACTATTTCACCTCGAATAGCGTAATGTTAAGTTATCCGGGACAGCTCATTAGTTCTAGGAATAGGCAATGGGCTGGAGAGCCGAGAAACTGTGGTTCTCTGCCCATGAGGAACAAAAGAGAAATGAGAGTGTGTTGTGTCATTAGATGACGTCAGTCGCTAAGATTAACTGGCATTGGTGATAGACATGCGAATTGGTGGGAAGATACTGTTAGAAAATGTTGAAAATCTTCCAGAAAAAAACTCTCCTGGTGCCACTTTTGCAACCATAAATTCCATACTGACTGACCTGTAATCGAACTCGAACTTCGGGAACAGATCGACTACTGTCACAGTTTTTGTCTTCGCCAAAGTGCTCAGACTGTCGCTGGAGTCCACAAAACCTTCTATTCAATGGGTAAAGGGGGCTCTTTCGCCGATGGTAAGACGGCCGGTGGGGTGCTAAGATCTGGAATGAGTGGAATTAAATATCCACTCCCCCAGGGACCTTCACAGCCTCTAGGTGAACTTTACTTGACGCGATCTTATATAAATAGGACAGAAGGGTGTGAACTGGATTCATTGTCTCAGAGCAGGGTCCAGCAGTAAGCCCTCGTGAATACTGAAACAAAATTTTGAGTTCCGTAAAATGCGGAAATACATTGAACAGCTGAGGAACTACTAGCTTCTCAAGAAAAATTCTGTGAAGTTATGTTTTTATTTAACCACGATTTATTAAAAGTCATTTTAATTAGTAACATTTTAGCCTACAACGTCAAACAATGGCATAATAACGGAATAAAATCGAAATTAACTGAAACCAAGTGGTCGTTGCCTACTTTAAGACATTATTCTGGCATTTACCTGCAGAGGCTGACAGAATTCACGAAATGCTCTGTCAGCACAGCCGGTTTCCGCGCTGGGGTACAAACTCGGTACCCTCAAACACCAAGCAGGTTTATCTGCTACTGGAACATAACGTTCACTTCATTATGACTTGCATTTATTAATAACACAAATAAGCCTATACAAATTTAGCCCCTATCCGACAGGCAAGAAGAGAAGCGTGACTCGGTAGGGCTGACAAGACTACAGGCCTGTTCAGTTCTTGTTTCGGAGTACCGCTGCATAAAACATTACGCACCGTCTCACGGATTTACAGTATGGTGCATAATCACAAAAGTAAAGCTCTCCCTGTAATACGCCATGCAGTCATGGGGGGGGGAGTGAAAGTAAAGCTCCACTGATTCTTAACCTCGGCGCTAGATGTGGGAGAATGGTTATAAGGCCACGTCCCGGCCGCTTTACCTCCGAGAAAAAAGCCCCGTTGCCCGTTGTACAGAAGGCTGGGTGGACCCCGTGGCTGGTCTGGACGGGCGTATAGAACACAGCATCTCTTGCTCCTAGCGGGGTTCGAACCCAGAACGGTCCAGCCCGAAGCGAATTGCTGTACCGAATATGCTATGCATATTCGCAAGTGATACCTACATAATCTGAAGGCAGAATCAATTTTAATATTGACGTCAGTTCTACTACAGGTCGTGAAGTAGGGCCCCCTGGTCCATGAGGGGACTGATTGTCTCCATAAAGGAGCTACGTTCTCAGTCGGCGTTCAGGAGTTGACACTTGGAGTACAGGTAATCTCATTCCGTCACTTGTGGCAAACTGTATTCGTAGGCATTAAGAACACTATAAGGAATAAGCAACAGCAATTCATCTCTTTATGTAATGAACTTTCCATATTAATTTGTCCCCGCTCTCCATGTGTTTAGAGCGAACAGTACAAACAGGAGGGTAAAAAAACTGCTCGCTGAGCGCAGGCGACAGCTACTGCATGGCGCCACAGAATACCCGTCCGCGTCAACCTGGAATCCTGAACTTCCGCTTAGTTCCCGTCGTGTTCCAGGTACTGGGATACATTCTGTCTACCCCAGACTGGCGACATGTGCCACGGGACCCAGGATCTCGTTCGGACCTACATGAAATCAATTTACGTAAGAAATTCCATTTACGTTACAGTTCTTGCAAACTGAATTTCGCTTACAAGCAGACTAACGTGAAACCGATGGCTCACACAAGCTGAAACTTCACACCGAAAATTTCAAATTCCCTCTCTAGCCATTGTTTCCCCAGGTATATCTCTAATAATTTCGCCATTATGTATTATAGGCCTTGATGCACATTTGAAATCACTTTGTTACTCAACATGAAGACTACGTAATTTTCCTTAAAGGACAGACTGTACTGCTGACTGCAAAACCGTTACCTCCGTCTTCCCATTACTGATGCCGCCTCTCGGTAAAAGTTATCGCTGCGTGATACCAAGTTGTCTATGCATATGATTTTATATAATACTAATCCGCAATCTTAATATTGTATGTACCGTGAACGTTGCGAAATGCAACCTGTCTAACTAACGTCTCACTTACTGAAAAGCTGGTTAAATAGGGTGTATAAATACAACACGTCAGTCCATAACACTACACTTTATTTATATACAAAAATAGTATATTTTGTCAGGGCGACATGTTTCGACCTTACAAGGTCATCCTCAGGTCCTCCAAGAAGACAGATCTTGAAGGGCCTGAGGATGACCTTATGAGGTCGAAACATGTCGCCCTGACAAAATATACTATTTTTGTATATAAATAAATTGTTGAGTTATGGACTGACGTGTTGTATTTATATGTTATAACACTTCGGGATGGAAAACACCAAATAGATAGGTTGAATTGGTATGCAATGGCTGAAGATATTTCTATAGTAAAACCAACCAGAAGCACCAATGTCTCAAATTTATTTTATTTTGGAGTAGCACTCTACATGTTTCAGACGGGTTTTCCGTCCATCATCAGGTGTTCAAGACTGTACAGCAACAGGCTTATGCCTGCTGCTGTATGTACAGTCTTGAACACCCGATGATGGACGGAAAACCCGTCTGAAACATGTAGAGTGCTACTCCAAAATAAAATAAATTTGAGACATTGGTGCTTCTGGTTGGTTTTACTATAGAAATATATTACTACGCACGGTCCTATGAACGTCAAATTAGACTGAAGACATATTCTCTCGCGGATCAAATCAAACATAAATTTTCAGCAAATAATTGACGGTTTGCCTCGTTATATTAGAAGATTTACATCAAATTGTCTAGCCTAAGGTATTACAGTTAATCAAAACTAAAATAATTGAAAACTTTCTATGCCCTGCCTTACCTCAGAATGATAGTCGCTGGCCCCAAATTGCGGAGCCCCGGATTCAATTATAGTTCCTTTCACGTGGGATTTGTGGTGGACAAGGCAGCACTGAGATGAGGTTTTCTCCGAATACGTCGTGTTTTCCCTGATAACAACAATCCACCAATGCTTCATAAGCATTCATTCTTCTATCAACGACGCTATTTGCACCTTATCTCAGCAACGCAGAGCGTCGTTATATAAACATTCAAGCAGTTGAAGATTTGCCGGACCCTATACCATAAATCAAAGAAGGACCACTAATTTACACTGCAGGACCGGGTAAGAAAACGAGCTTGCTACCAGTAGGGCTCCCGAGAAAAATTTTGTGCTTAAAAATGATTACACAACTGTAACTTATTCGTGCAGACCGACCACACCTGACTAACGACAAAGCCCATTCCATGAAACCGAGTTCTTCTTGCACACTGTCGCCCAGCTGTGACATACATACTAAAGACGTAATTAACCTACAAAGTCACATGAAACTAATGTTATTAATATATAATTCCGACTTGGTTTCCAAAGCAAACTTAGTGTCTTGCGAAAAAAAAAATTATCGAATACTGCTGATGTAAGTCTGCATAATTGGGCCCAGTACCTGTGAAGGGACGGATCAGGGCACGCTACCTAATCCCCATTCCACAACTGACATAACCTCACTTCCCCTCTCACCTCAGCTCCAACTCACAATACGAGCAACAGACCTTCTGTTGTTCGTTTTCTCCCCTTCAAAATCCCCCCCCCCCACTGCCTTCATCCCTCTTACTCAAATATAGTACGTGCGTACCATGCGACAGAATGTTATGTGCCACACTTCTTTTACACCGAATGAAGGGATAAGAACTCCCTCAAACTAAGTCACATATGGGAGGGGGAGCAAACGGTTTGGAGAAAGAAGTTGGGTTAGTAGGGGAACTGCTAGGCTTCAAGGCTTTTATTTTTTCTCCCTCTCTCTCTAGATTTCGTCATCTCATCGGTTCTTGAAGTCTAAGGAGAGAAGAACTTCCTTATTGGGTATCTTGTGACTGAAGACGGTAGTTCGATTTTTGTGGCTGCTGGTGGTATCTGAGTGAGGACCACGTGTGGGTTGCGGGTGCAATGAAGACGCTTCAGCACGCGACTGTGGTGACGTAACGACTATCTCAGTTAGTAGCCGCACTATTCAGACGAGAGAGGCGAGGAATGTAAAAGAAAAAAACAGTCAAGGACTGCTCTATCGCTGTATTGTGTAAATTAAGACACTTAATGCGAATGCTTGAGTGTGCTGGACATCTTGTGTAAGTGGAGACACTGGTGGCGGGGCGGTGAACTCTCGTTCAAGACGGAGATCATTAAAACAAAGTATATTTGTGAAGCGTGTTTTGAATATTGTAAATATGTACGATATTCCTGTGACAGTATACATCAAGATTCCTTTCCGTCGTGTTTAATAGTATAACATCATAATTCGCAGTTTCATAATTACAGTGAAGTATGCACTACTGGAAACTCGGACGGGGATATTGATAAAGAAATAAGTGAGCTTTAATCGTGACGCACTGGATATTTAGCCATAAAACTGTTCAAGGCCTCAAAATGTGACACCGCAAGACTCAGATATGTGTCACTGCTACGTAACTATCATGCAAATTGATCGTATGTTTTATATCTACCAGTGTCATGCGGGAAGCAATCTGTGTGTAACTTTTTAGTGTTGGTTTCAACGCTGGATATTATTGACAAATTTCATTATATGCAGATGTCAACAATTGTGATTTGTATTGTAAAGTAAAACCTGTGTTACATACTACGTAGAAGAATTTAAGTTATGGCTACTTTGGGTGTCGTTCCTTTCTGTAATAATGTGACGTCATCACATAATAACAAAATTCAAATCATTCAACATTCCACCAGTAGTGTCAGTAACTGTGGCTCCAGTGAACATCAAGAGAGACGCGAAATTTTAATCTTAAGAAAAAAGACAAAACCAGTTGTTAGCATAACGGACAGCAGCGAGACTGTTCTGGTTAACAGTGGTAGCAACGAGGAAGTGAACAATGCGAGCAGGGTACACAAGAAAGTGGTCAGTGTAGGTGCAAGTCTCCCCAGAAGCCACCACCAGCCTCCTCCAGGTGCAGTTGCACGTCGCAACGCCCGCGAGAGAAACAGGGTGAAACAAGTGAATAACGGATTCGCTACTCTGAGACAACACATCCCCCCATCTGTGTCGTCTTCGTATACGTCGGCGAATGCGCAGTCAGGGGGTCGCTCAAACAAAAAACTCAGCAAAGTGGAAACTCTCAGAATGGCTGTGGATTATATAAGAAGTCTTCAACAGCTGTTATCAATGGACGATAACGATCCAAATTTGAATATTCAGACTAGCCATTCGCCAGATTCATCCGATGTATCATCACCAACATCTCTCGTTGTACATTCACCACCGTCACCAGCGAATTCCTCCACAAATCCATCCACAACAGATCTTCACCACAGTTATCAAGCCTACGAAGACGATGGTGTTCAAACCGACGTACCAGAGTCACCTATTCACATTGACGATGAAGATGATATCTCTCTCATTGATCCTACGTCACCATCAGAAGCATCAACTTTGACAACCCTTAGGTTTACTCCTCAGTATCATCGTATTAGGGGCACAGATACTTTCATCCAACTAGTAAATTCTCAACCAGTTAGTAGGAGCACAGAGGATGCCCAGCGCTACGAAGTTGACGAAACTTATGCTGCTACTGCAACGTCGTTCCCAGACGTAAGCAGAGATGGCGAATACATCACTTCAGATGGACATCTCCATCGTCTTCAGACACAGCATCTCGTCGCGACGTCTGTTGACCCTTACCAGCAGCGTTCCCCTACGGAACTCGTCATCCTCGGCAGTGGTCGAACTCATCCTACCTCATCTCTCTCACCTGCAGACTACAGTGAACAGTCACTGTCACCTGAAACCACCAACGTTGAAGACATACCCATACTGAGAGCCACATCTTCGGCGTCTTTCCTGCCGTCCTTCTCTGCCAATCTGAAAACTTTACCAACGACGGCGCAGCAGCTGGTGATAACACCGTCGCCTCTGCCAGTGCTTGCGTCGTCCACTGCGGTCAGCTTGAATACTACGTCAGTGATTCACCATCAGAATTATCCGGCTACTACAGAGTTGTTATCACAAGTGAAGATGGAGGGACAGCTAGGAGCAGGGGAAGATGGGTCTGCAGCTGTAATAGCAAGTAGCGGCGAAGACATGATGGACATGATGGCGTGGTGGGAGCAAGAACAAAAGCTGCGACAGGTTACCTCTGTTGCAACTTCCTCGTCGTGAGGAAATGGGAAAACAGGTATGCTTCCTTAAACATCGACTACTGGTTTCTTTGTTTGTAAAGTTATTCGGATATGATTTGTAGCGTCTCGTTGCTTCGTTTTTGCTACTTACCTGTCTTTCACAAGTGACATAAAATCTTCTTCCGATAGTCTGCACCATTATGAGAAATTTCGGATAGTATTTCATTATATTTCTTCAGGGTTTTGATGTCTTACTGATGCCAATTAAAGAGAATGTGGGACGTTTCTAGGTACGCGAAAGCCAGTTTATAATTGGAGTTTTTAAATTTCCTTTTCTTAATTTCTGTTATTACGACATTTAACTCAATCTTCTTATGACATGTATTAGAAAAAGATTTACAATGGAACTCTCGACAGTCGGCATAGCAACTGGGCTACTGGCTGGACGATATGGGATTTGAATCCCGGCAGAATGTATGGGGGGGGGGGGGCAACGCAACTTTCCATTCAATGCGTATCGGGATTCTTTGCCGTATGTACAACGCCGGCACGTGCAGTTGATTACTTAACACCATTTAGTGTCTAGGTTAAGAGTGACGGTGCTGGTATGCTTCTTCTTCCCTTATATACCTGCATGTTGTCGCCAGGGACAACTTTACTTTTACCTAAATGGAACTCAAGCCTGCGTCGCCGGCTATATAACGAAGGTAATAAAGAAGAAGAATCGTAGTAGTTTTCATTAGCCACTCACTGCGGAGATTATAATGATTGCTTTCTTCTGCGGTGTCAAGTATATCGACGTTTCAGTGGATTCTGCTACCTCCGTATTCATGGTCGATAATCATCTACCCTAATGGCAGCAGCGCGAACTTATGAAACGTCGGTAAAATTCCACCAGGCTAAACGACAAAAATATTTCGTTTGTAGTTTTACAATTTTTTTGCAAGCTGTCCGGTGTTGGTTACTAGTGCTAAACCCACTTTATTATGTCTACAAGTTATGCATATTACTTCGGCATTGTACCTGGATATTGTAGGAATAGATCTATTATGTAATGAGATACGAATATTCAGACGGCAGTGACTACAAAGACAGTTTTATGTCTATTTATTGTTCCTCCACATAACGACACCTTCTGTTGTTCAGCTTACATCCGTTAAATGTTAAGATGAACAGACCAGGGCTGCACAAATTTCCCAAAAATCCTAAAAATTCTAGGCGTCTGAAAGATGACATGCAGCAAGGTCCACACTGAGGACACACAAAAATTAAGCGCTACGGCACAAGATTTAGTCTCTCGGTATTTTTGTACCCTGAGTCAGATATAAATTAATTTGAAAGATTGGAAAGAAAGCGGCCTTCGCTAATTTAAAGCGAAATTCCGAAATCTATACACGAGGGCGTGAAAAATATTAAGAAAATTTCCGCCGGATAGGCCTTCCAAGAGTCAATATTTTAACACGGGATTTCCTGAATATGAATACCGGCTACGGTGTCGTGCAGCAGCACATCAATAGCAATTACTCTTATAGCAAGTGTACACAGATTTTCAATAAACATAGGAACCACCTCAGAACTCCAGGCGCCAAGAGGGCGATACGAAGCAAGTTTCACACTGAAGTCCCACAAAAATTAGGCGCTGCTGTACGTAATTTAGTATTTGCGCCCACCTAACTTACAGAATATTACGAAACAAAGAATGGCACAGAAAATTGTCGTGGCCTATTTCTGTGTGTTATTCTTAAATATGATTTTCGTAAGTTAAGAAAAAATGTTGAGGGTGTTTGAGAATAAGAGAAAATGCTGAGGGTGTTTGAGAACATGGTGTTGAGGAGAATATTTGGACCTAGGAGGGACGAGGTAACGGGGGAATGGAGGAGACTGCATAACGAGGAGCTAAATGATTTGTACTCCTCACCCAATAT
>Ga0123354_10015054_pt1 | contig 12061 bp, 6 predicted proteins | sample TergutLab28metaG_2_FD_97872 | JGI IMG/M metagenome (GOLD analysis project Ga0123354, IMG submission 97872) | Labiotermes labralis P4 segment gut microbial communities from Petit-Saut dam, French Guiana - Lab288 P4 | ecosystem: Host-associated > Arthropoda: Insects > Digestive system > Gut ... | reverse complement strand
TCTATAGAACACATCGACCCACACAAATAGACTTATCTGAATAATACCACTCACTGTTACAGCACTCTTCTATAGAACACATCGACCCACACAAATAGACATATCTGAATAATACCACTCACTGTTACAGCACTGTTCTATAGAACACATCGACCCACACAAATAGACATATCTGAATAATACCACTCACAGTTACAGCACAATACCAATACGTGGCGATAACACTACGCAGTCGTCAGCTCCTGAAGATGGGCACATGGTTGACCGAAACACATTCAGCAACTTGTAAAGGAGAAAATAAAGGATAACACAAAAGTGACATCTAGTTGGTTTCTTATCCACACTGGATTACGATGCACGGTCAACCACACATCAGATTTACAATTTTTTTACATTTAGCTATCTGCGATGATATTAAATAGGATGCCGTAAGAAGTGAAGTGTCAGTGTTTGAAGCTTGGGAAATAATTTTCTTTTCTCTTTTAAGTGCATATCTTTTACGCGTAAATAATTCAATGGGTTTGTTTACTAGATCGGAATATTTTGTGTTGAGATGTCGGATAAGTCGCGGTGGCTTCATAGCCTCATTTCCCAGAACAGTAGCACAAATGACAAGTCAAGGTCATGACAACTGTTCAGTGTCAGGTTATTGTATGAAACCAAATTTTAAATAGCTGTCCATATACTTACGAATGAATGCAGACTTTTCCACTGTGTGCTGGTAGTTTTTCCCTCGTTTGTACATCTTGGAGATCGCTCTGTAGGCTTGAGGTAGATGGATCATTTTTTTTGCCTCACAGACACCTTAAATACGAGATTTCTTAACACCAAAATTAAACAAAGTCCCTCGTCTCTTATTCATATTAAAATTTGAATCTGTAGTCCTATTAAATTTTAAAAAAAAACCGGCACTCGGATTTTGAAACAAGCACTTGCACACTGCAATGAGAACTTGGAAGAAACAATATTCATTATTACTAGATTTGAGAACAGGTTATAGACTGACTGCCTTGATCTTCAGTTTCAGTGGAAAATTTTTCTTTACGCTTCCTTGAAAATTGGTCACTGACATTTGCAACACAGGTGTTATTTCATTAAGTTTTGAGAAAAGAGTAAACGCCGCCCATTCTTGTAATCGGCTTGCAGACAATTTTTTTGACCGGTCATAAACAGCGGTGTTTCCCTTCCCAAATGTTGAAAGATTTCGATGCCTGAAAATTCCCCGAACATTCATGAATACTTCCATGTTTAAAAATACGCTCCTTGGTCACTGATATATGCTACACAGATGTTATTTAGGCGTTCTGGGGTCTGAGTTTTTCGACATATTCACGAATATTATTCTCCTCACAATATTTCCACTATAAAATATTTATTCACGAAAAATGCTTAGAAAATTAGAATGACAAATTCCAGGAGAACCCCTCGCGGCCCGGTATAAATGATGGAAGGACCCGGTACCGGGTCGCGGCCCGGCTGTTGAGAAACACTGTTCTACACGGCATTCTTGACGCGGAATATTTTTTGTACCAAAGGTTTGGCGACTTTTTTCTCCCACGACGAGGACTTTGTGAAAGCACTGCGAATGGATACTTCTTGTTCAGGTGAAAGATTTTGACGAGCGCGCTCTGTCTGACCGCAGTCTGTAGCTCAAGATATAACTGAACAGCTGCCTTAACTTCCAGCGCTCTTAAGACGGAAATATCACGTGGACTGACTTTTCCAAGCCAGTGAGCTTCTGCTTTTCTAAGCTCTGGTGACAAGATTACAGGCATTCCTTAAATATAAAGCACCTTTTTTACGCCCAAAGTGTATCGCATTCTGCCCACAGAATACAGATATGAGTCCCTTAATGACATGATTACTTTCTGAAAAATGCTTCATTAGGCGATTTCGTCGTTGTGCGAACGTCATAGTGTACTTAAAAAAAACCTAGATGGTACAGTATAGCCTATTACACACCTAGGCTGTATAGTGTAGCCTATTGTTCCTAGGCTACAAACCTGTACAGCATGTTACTGTACTGAATACTGTTGGCAATTGTAACACAATATTATTATAATATATTATAATAATAGTGTTATTATTATAGTAATATATTATCATATTATAATATTATAATCTTAAGGGGCCACCGTCGTATATGCGGTCCGTTGTTGACCGAAACATCATTATGCGGCGCATGACTGTACTTTTATGTGTATCGTATGCAGCAAATTTCAGTCGTCAAAGTGTTACAAGCTAGGTTGAAGAAATCTAACGAGATGCAACAGTATGCAGATATTTATTTACTGCTAAATTACTCTACATGTTTCGGGCGTCCATCGCACCCATCATCAGGAGTACATAAAACTGTAGTTGTAGCCACAAACGTGACCAAGTTCACGTTTGAGGAAGCTTGCTCCCCAGATAATATGATCTGTACCAGAGGCCACAACTAGAGTTTTATGTACACCTGATGATGGGCGCGATGGACGCCCGAAACATGTAGAGTAATTTAGCAGTAAATAAATATCTGCATACTGTTGCATCTCGTTGGATTTCTTTAACCTAGAATTAAGATGCACGGAACTACAAATATAAAAAAGTGTTACAAGCTCTTTATTTCTCGGTTAGGTACATTTCAGAGGAGTATCAGTGAAACGTTTTGTCGGGGTGACTTCTGATGTTGCATGAAACAGATAAGCGCTTAATCCTGATATGAAAATCCCGATCAAAGTTCAAACACGTCCGTAATTCACTCAAAGAAATACTGACGGCTGACAGCAAAGTTTTCCATTTCGAATTAGCAGCCGTGACTTCTTCAACACGCAAAACGCGCAACAGGATTTGTCCTATCGCACACTGACGGGTGGAATGTGGGCTGTCAAATGAGCAGCCATAATCCATATGTTTTCCTGGAAACTCACGAACATAATTGCGTCAACTTCCACATAACGCCTCTGAAACTAGGTGTGGCATTGAGATCAAATCCCATTATCTTTTAACATTCTAATCATTATTTAACTCTTTAAACGCCTGATTAAATCCCACCTGCCATTCGCTGGCATTGTTAGGAGCTTAACATATTCTCCACGTTAGCAGGATAAGGGTTAAGCTATCAGATCTATTCCGAATTCATTCCAATGTAAAATTATTTGAAATTGATCTCTAGATTACCCCCGTCGACCTTCTAGCATTTCTTTTATCTGTCTTTAAAGGACTGCAAGGGTGATCAGTTCTATCAATGAGATCATGTCATTATTCGTATATGTCATATTTTGTGTTAGATATTTACATTGAATTCCCCCTGGCGAACGTATTGATGGTCTTATAAACGGAGAAGTTTGTGAGTTTGTTTATTCTGTCCGGCTACATCTGTGTTCCTCACCGGATGTCGAAACACGGATACGGATCGTGACTGTTATCTTGTGCACTTACTTAACAGGAAAAGGATTTTCCACTCCTCTCCGTTATACTACGTTACGTAAGTTAATGTGTGGCAATTAACAGCGACATGATTAGGCGCGGATTGTCCTGTGAGAAATGTCTGACCAGATGTACTGTTGTGTGACTGAAGAACATGGCCAGTATTTACACACTCTAGTGTGTAACTGTGTACATATAGACCACATGCATGCTACGAGGCACAGAGCATGTATTACGAATCTGTAAATATTGGGAACAGAATTCTTAATCACTGTGTAATGTCAGTAACTATTTTAAAAGAATCTCAAACCAGCTCCCTTGGGGAAGAGTCCTTCTTGAGAATTTCACAGGTGCTTCGATTAGCCAAAAAAAAAAAAAATTCCCGCATGTGCTATAGGACGATAAGATATTTTACGGACTTAAGAACAAGCCCACAGTTGGACCAAATTTTAGCATCGGTTTCCATGCGGTGGTGCTATATTTTGTGGCTTAAATGTATATTGTATTATTATTATTAAGGAGCTAACTTCTGGGATGTGGAGACGTGTAATTTCTCAGAAGAGTGCCGATTTTGCAGATGGCATTACGTTTTCCACCTTCTGTCCTTTAAAATAAGCCACGACCCCTGTTTCCGCCATTATCCGAAGTAAGCAGAACACACTAATAATTTTAGCCTAGTTTCCTGGTTAAGGAAATAAAATAAGCTTAAGATATTATTAACCTGTCAGAGAATTTATCCCACCCCCACCCTTCCTCTCCATTATTTGCACCACTTTTACGGATTTCCACCTTTCGTATACAAATGTTCTACCATTTGAATCACCCTAATATCCGCTACGCAATTACTTACAATAGCTAATACCAACATGGCAGATGCGCGGACATGTGACGCAGAAATTATAGTAGGACAATTAATACAGAGCCAGTTGTGTTATTCCATGACGCTGTCAGTCGCTTGTGAGAGAGTGGATGTGTGTTTCATGTCGTTTCGAACTTTGCGATGGACGGAGGTGAACTGCCACTTTTATTCCGCCGTCGGTTTGCCACTGGCGGACGAGTCTGCAGTATCCTTTGGAGAGGACGCCACGTGAGCTGCAAAGTCCGAATGGAACGTTTCAAGGGAAGGTAATTCTGTCTCCGAGCGGAGCGTCTGAGTCACGTTGCAATGACACTGTTTTAACTGCATTTAACACGACGGTATCTTTTTTTAGTCTGACGTCTTTCTACCTACTCATCGTAAGCGCAGACGTGTTTCCTGTTGCACCCGATCACAATCAATGACACTCACTCGGTAATACTCCTCTGGACAAGGGATCGGCCCGCCGCAGAGACCTTTATCTGACAACACACAATATTCACAAGAGAGGGGCTGCCATGTCTCCTGGGTAATTCGAAACTTCAATCCCAGCAAGCGAGCGGCCTCAAACTTATGTCTTAGATCAGTGTTTCTCAACATTTCTGAGACCGCGGCTCGGTAAATTCTTTTTTCGTAAGACGAGAGCCCGTTCCCAATAAATTAACTGGTAAATACCTTACCGTTTTTTTAAGTTCATACATTAAATTATACATAAGTATTAATAATTAATTATGGCATAATCACAAAGAGTATTAGTACACTTATGTGCACGGTGTGGCATGTGGACAAATATAAAATTACATTTAAATTAGTTATCAATCACTGGACTAATGAAATAGTGTAGCATATTTTAGTTTCCTCAGGCCAACATCTGGGTCTGAGATTTTTGACACATTCACGAATATTATTCTCCTCAGAATATTTCCACTATAAAACATTTATTCATGAAAATTGCTTAGAAAACTAAAATGACGAATTCCAGGAGAACTTCTTGCGGCCCGGTATAATTGATGCCAGGGCCAGGTACCGGGCCGCGGCCCGGCGGTTGAGAAACACTGCCGCGCGAGCACCGGGATCGGACTGTACGTACCTAGAACATATAGCACGATATTCATAACCCACTTAGATAAGAAAGTTCAGTTCAAATTATGCAGTAGTAATGTTAAACATTACATAATATTAATAGTTTTCTATGAGGAAACAGGCGATGAAAAGTGCTTCCACTTGTGATATAGTGTGTTATCCACGTGTCATGCGGTGTACGTTGTAACGGATCGGTTTGCCTCGGTTCAGGTGCGCCGGATCTAGCATTGATTGTCTCCGCTGGTTTCAGAAGTCGGTCCCAGCACTCCGTGGCCCAGGGACGATCAGCGACGATCGAATAACTGTTGTTCTTAGAAAGTCACACCCTTTTGCAACTAAGCTCCGGGACGACGCCTGAATACAAGTCACTCACTCGGGGTTGAATTTGAAATAACCATTAAATTAATTTATAATCTCTCAGGTTACACGTGTCCTAACAATATTCTTTCTAGAGCTGTGATTCAGAAAGCACTATGATTATCAACGTGCAACGGACCTTCTCACCGAAATCGCGGGAACCGCTCAAATTTTTGGACCCCACCAGAGGCCAAATTTAGAAGGACTAACAACCTACAAGCGAACTCACACTCGGGTGTCCATCGGCCAACTAAAACTCCAGTGGACAAAGGTCTATCAAAACTCCCTTATCCTTGTATCCGGGTTTCAGCAACGGGTTCCTGCGTCGCTGGTTGATGGTAAGGACTTCCTTAAGTGGTAAAAATCTGGTAATATTATCTGTAGTGGATGTCACAGTGGGTACAATTCACAAACTCATCCGACTTAACCAGCTATCATGTACACGCTTATCCGTAATGCCGTCTCAGAACTTTCGCAGCTTGCAAGCAAGTGTCGGGCGGATCACCTAGAGTCAACTGCAAGTGCGGTCAGCTGACCTACCACAGGACACAATAAAATAATTTTAAGATATGGCATCACCGTTCTGTTCAGAATATAGAAATGGAGACAGTCAAATATACAACATATATTTTTGCACATCACAGCTACATGTTTCGGCTACTTGAAAGTAGCTATCATTAGGCCGAAACATGCAGCTGTGAGTGTAAAATATATGTTGTGTATTTGACTGATGTGTCCATTCTATATGTTATGAATACAATGGGAGTGCCGTACTGTAAAATTATAGTTGTCAGGGTATGTCCAACAATTCTAAAATCTAAATAGGAAGCTATATAATCGTAATGTTATTATCGTATCTACTGTACCTGGTGAAGGTTAGGTTGCGGTAGCTGAAACATGCAGCTGTGGTGTGTAAAATATATATTCTACACATTAAGCTGTGGTGTCTAAAATATATATTCTACACATTAAGATGATTCGGAACTGGTGCGGTCCACGGAAGCAGACCCTTATATTGTAATATATTCGCATTGCTACCAGGAAGTTAGAGGACCGCCGTAGCACAGTGGTTAAGGTGCTGTGTTACAAATCGGAAGGTCGCTGGTTCGATTCCAGACGGTGTCATTAGAATTTTTCATTGACATAATCCTTCCGATCGCACAATGGCCCTGGGGTCGACTCAGCCTCTAACAGAAATGAGTACCAGGAGTATTTCCTGGGGGTAAAAAGTGACCGGTGCGTAGGGCTGACAACCTTACCACCATCCTGGGCCATTGTCACGTAATCTGGGAACCTTAACTTCCTGGAACCCTCTGGGCCTGTCCAAGCCTGTAATGGGACGGATTTTTATCTGGAAGTTAAAGAGCGGTTAATTATGGCCGCGGATTAAGTGAAGGAACACTTTTCGTAGATTAACTGTTGTGTCTTTACGTAACTACTTAAGCTGGCTTGAAATACGAAATATGACGATCAGTTCCTAGAACCGTGGCTATTAACAGCCCTGGCTTACCAAAGTTTCATAACCGCAAGCCTTTTTTCTCTACGCAATCGCACTAACACAAATTTGTCTTTGTACAGCCTTGAGTTTACACTGTAACGGTAATTGTTTTGTCATCAGAATAATTAACGGGTATCTTCAAACTCCATGTGTTGTACCTGGTAATCGCGGAAGCATCATGTACAATACTGCTCGAGGATTCAGAAACAGCCGCGCACAAAGCTGGAATTGCATGCCCCGCTGGTGCGGATTAACGTATGACTGCCATTTTCACTATAAACTGCGTAGCACTGCAGGTAAGGTTGGAGGAATATGACCTTCTGGCAGCTGCCATTAACAGGCAAATTCCATGGAATATATCTGTGTACTAGGAAGTGTGTCATCCCCTTTGTGTGTGTGAAACTTGGAAAAAATTGTATGTGTTTGACTACACACAATTTTTTCCACATATCTGTGTAACTTTTGAATCTTCAATGATGATAATACAGAAGGTAAGAACAGGAGAAGTTGTCCCTATACACGCCATGAAGTTGTGTAGGGGTAGTCGAGGCGTAGCTCCACTCATTCTTAATCTCGTCACTAGTTGGAGGTGAGTGGTCAGCCTCAAGCCCCGGACGCTTTATGCCCCGGATGAAACAGCCCGAAGTGTTCATTGAATTGGAAACTGGATGGTTCAATGATGCGCATAGCTTTCCAAATTGAAATCTTGTTCAAAGACTTGTCATGTTCTTAGACGCTTCCTGACCGCGTTACTGATTATATTCATTCTGTCTCCAAATGGTTCAGAGCTCGCTTACGTTTAGGCGTGGTTGACTACCTGTTCCTTAGAGACACAAAAACACAAGGCAATGAGATGACAATAAGGGTGACCCTTCACATTACGCTTTCAGTTACGACACTGCGTGACTACAAATGTTTCGGAGAACCTTACTGTCTCCTTCTTTAGCCCTTAAGGCGTCACAAGCAAGAAGCACCTCAGTACGTATATTAACGACTGTGATCAATTCAATAAGCATATAAAGTAACAATGACGATTTTTTACACTGACAATTGCGTACTGCAACAATAAATGGTGATGCGGTCATCGTTGTACACACCTCGATCCGCCAACAAGAGCCGTGAAACTTTATCTGTGGGTCAAATTCTAATGAAAGTACACCATATTGGCCCATTTTCTTTAAAACACCCAGAAAATCACGCTGAATCTTTAACACCAGACACAAATAGACAATTCAATCAGCAGAAATATTTTTTTATAATTATAATATATTGTTTGTGGAGCGGGAAATAAGGTATGCTCGTAAATATACTGGTAAGGAAATGTAAAATATGTGGGAATATGATTGAATATACAAAACGTTCACAGATATTGCTGTAATTCAGCTATATTAATAGCAGGCTAAATAACTTGTTAAATGCATGCTATGTGTGTAAACCAATTCCTTGCGTTTGGAGCCCCGCGCAGCGTGGGTATATATATGAGCACATCTCAAGTGACTCAAACTACAAGAGTAGGGGAGTCTGTCTTATAGTGCAGGAGTCCACTTACCGATGGTAATACACGGGTCGGCAACAGCATGTAGTAGGGCCAAGCGATAATACTCTTGAACTCTGTTTGGTAGGTGTCCGATATCAACCGGGACACAAAATATATCTTGACAGATAATTCGTTGTTTTTCTTCTTTTCTCCAAGAGATTCTTCGGAGTATTTCAGTGAGACAGGCCACGACTCTGCCCTTCCTTGTTATTTGTAATCCATCGCTCACTGTTAAAAGCAACTAAAAATTAAAAAGAGCGGTTGGTTTTCTAAGGATGTGTCCCCCATGTCTCACGACATGGTAGAAAAATAATCTACAAATCACATTAGTAGACTGCCGAAATGGTTGAACATATGAAGTTAAAATGGAAAACTTAACCCGGTACCATGACGTATGAACCGTGAATTTTGTAGATTTTATTATACCTGTCCAGCAGAAACATGGCGTTTGAAAGCAAAAACGATATCAAAACTGAATTCCACAGAAATGGACTTTTGGCGAAGATCGGCTCGAATTTCCAGGAAGGACAAAATTAGGAACACTATTATTAAACAGAAAATGAATGTAACAAGTTCTCTTTTAGACGATATTAAGACTAAACAACTAAAATTATAAGGACATGTTCAGGGAATGGAAGAAGGGAAATTACCAAAAAAAGTTATGAAATGGAGCCCACCAGGAAGAAGAAAACGAGGAAGACCTAAAGCTACATGGGCGGAAGGGATTAGAGGACTGCTGGGGGGAAAAGGGATTAATGGAAGAAGACTGGAATGACAGAGACAAATGGAAGAAGAATATAAGATAATTGTCAAATGGGCGCAGGAAGATGTAGAAACCTGCTAAATAAAATAAATAAATATTATATCTGCCCAACAAATGCACAATATATATTAACGATATCTGTTTCTTATAGCACTGCTACATGTTTAGATGTTTTTAAATCTCTTATTATGTACGATAAAGTTACAAAATGAATAAAACCGAAACATTTATACAGGTGATTGTTGCAGACAACCAACAGATTGAAGCCCGTGAAACGTAAGATGTATCAAGTTGTATCAATTTTTATATCTTACTAATTTTATAACTTTAGCATACATAACAAGAGAGAAGAGACTTCCTGAGGGCGATGTACGAACATCGAAACATGTAGCAGTGCTATAAGAAACAGATGTTGTTAATGTATTTTGTGCATTTGTTGAACAGATATAATAAAATTTAAACCCTTATGTACTAGTAATTGTAAAATCGAAGAGACATCATCATCATAATCATCATCATCATCATCAGTCACACTGAAGGACAATTAAAATCATGCATGTGGATACATGATCGAATAACCCCTAGAAATTTTCCGTCCCTGTATAACCGAGAAGCTTTCGCAATCGGCTCATTTAGTGCTAATCGTGTTCATATGATTTGGTGTTTCACACTGTTTCTTTTATAAAGTAATCCCTAAAATAATTGTACTTTTCCGTAGGAATCCCAAATTACGAAACGTTTTACAGGCCAGGAAACAAGAAGGCGGTCGGTAGGGTTGATTAATCCAGTATTGCCAATTGCAGGACAAAAATTTTCCGCGATATATCGGGGAGTATTTAGATTTTTCATGGTATTTTAATTTTTTTTTATTTTTATTTATCGACAAGTTTTCGCACAACTACTAAAGTTAATTTTCCGGACCCTGGGAAACAGTGATTTAGACCATGGTCTTAGACCATATGATACCGCCTGTCCTAGTAGAGTGGGCCCACAAACCACGTATCGGTGGTATGCGGGTTGATCGATGTGTTCCTGTACTGAGTAGGATAACTGTACTCTTTCATCAATGAACAGAAACAATTAATTTCATGTGTAGGATTAATAATCATGTTTAATTTATGAATACGTTATTTGTAAAAATGTATTTATCGGTTTTGAGTAATGTTATTTATATTACACATTCTTTCGCAACATTAGAATGGCTTAACTATTATCCTGCTAACGTGGAGAATATGGTGAGCTCCTATTAATGCCAGAAAATGGCAGGTGGGATTTAATTCTGCGTTTAAAGGGTTAATACGAGACAAAACATGCTGCCACAATTGGGTCTTTGTTTATAAATAAGGATGGTTCTCTCGAAACGTCGTTATATCTCGGAAGAATTGAATTTGTACTGCTAACATACATATCTTGCTATTGTTTTGTCCGTTTCTGTTTCCAAAATAGGTATCTCGTCGAGATATGTCGGACATTTTTGCTCATTACATTCTGTTTGTGACAGACGGAAGTGAATATAAACTCCCTTTTCCTTTATCTTGAAGACAAGATATCCCGAAAGGGAACAGTATGTAGTTCAGAATCGCGTCTCTTTAGAGAAACATAATTGCGATCAGAACAGTTTTGACAGTCAGTTTAGCAACATTTGTACTGGTTGCTGGCGACTGCTTGTTAAATTCTTGGCTGTTTCTCAGATTTGGTATGGAATGTTTGTATACGCTCGTACTGTGAAGTATGAAATGTGTTTTCTCTTAACACTTGTTAATTTCTTCTGAGAATTGCATCCAAAAAGTGTCTCTGCGAGCCACTTCAACAGTTCGCCATTCAGGCGCATAGGGGGCATGAAAGTAAAATGGATCCCACTTAAAATTAAAAATAAGAACGAGTAGAGCATTACACACCCATAGATTTGTAAAGAGAGGACAATAGAATTACGTTCATGAAACAACAAGGAAACATTTAACCTCCAAAACATGAATGTTATTCCGTAATCTGTGTGACAGTAGCTCTGAAGCATCCTGTTGTTACCATAGCGAGAGATATTTACACAGTCGGTTCTTATCAGTGCGAATGAGTGGGATATTATCTTAATATCACTTGTCTTATCCACGTGGAGATTACGCCAAATGTATTGACTCATATTCTTTGGCGTCATGTCCGACAAAGCCAAAGACAATTTCCAGAAAACAGCCGTCAGCTGGTGCAGCACAGTAATTCCAAATGGCAGATCCAAGTCTTGGTAGAGTCCAGTTGAAACGTGATGGCACACGCTGACGCAGGGAGGGAAGTGAAGAGGAAACTGGCGAATGGAGTGGGTAGCCTGTACTCATCACACTACCTCGGAACATGGTGTAGCGAAGCACAGAATGCACATCCGTAGCAGGGCACTTTTCGCAACATAACATTACACATCATGGAAAGCTGCCACAATACCCAACTAGTAAAACGGAGTTAATTTATGACTGGTTTTAATGTGGTTTTTAATGTGACTTTAGCAAGGCAAAGAAATACAGCTCCCTGATGATGGTCTTAGGACCGAAACATGTCGGAGCAGTTTTGGTG
>Ga0123354_10015051_pt1 | contig 12062 bp, 4 predicted proteins | sample TergutLab28metaG_2_FD_97872 | JGI IMG/M metagenome (GOLD analysis project Ga0123354, IMG submission 97872) | Labiotermes labralis P4 segment gut microbial communities from Petit-Saut dam, French Guiana - Lab288 P4 | ecosystem: Host-associated > Arthropoda: Insects > Digestive system > Gut ... | reverse complement strand
TTTCACAAAAAAAAAAAAGGCGTTTTCATAACCCAGTTTTTGGGTTTTTAACCACATTTTTTTAGGTGCCCCCCCAACCCCCCCCCCCCCCAAACAAAAACTCAGCAGCAATAGCCATCCATTGGCCGAGATTCGAAAGCCAGACCTTCCGAATACGAAACAGGATGGTATTCAGCACTTGAAGTCTCCTGTACATAAGTTGTTGGAACCACAATAAACTGTATTAACAGGAAAATATACACAATGTCCAAATATCACAGTTTTATGGAGTGGAATACCTTTGTTACGAAATTATTACCACCCGTATCATTTCTGAACCTAATCACACCTATTTGTGCCTTCAGTTGTACGTCAAACCTTATAATAACGATAAATACAGCGTTACTTACCACTCGATACTTCGGTACCCCTTAGCACAACAGTGGAGGCTCTTGAACTTCTGTGTTAGAACGTATTCTCGTGAGCTGAGCTCTTTTGTGAATTGTAACCACGTGGAATTGTTTTGAAGAGTGTCCATCACGCAGAAGTCTTCAACTCCGTTTACACCAGGAAAACTGAACATGGTCGTTATTATTAATCCAAATATTACACAACGTAACCAGGCTGTTTTCATTCCAAATAATTCAGCCCTTGAGGCTGCACTCGAACATGACACCATTTTCACACCAGTTGTTGTCACTTTAAAGGTATGATTAAGGTCTTATTGTAACCAGTTTTCTTTTCTAATTTATTCCAGATTCATAAATCCTGAACTACAAAAAATGGCTGCACGTAAATTCGAAATAATCAGCCGTAACAATAAATACACTTATAACTTTGTAACACACACATGTTTTAATGACAATACAAACATCGATTTTTTTGTTGTTTCGTAGAGTTGAATAATGCCTGTAACAGTCAGATTGGTGAAACAGCAAGGACAAAATGGAAATAACGCAATCAAGCAGAAATTTGTAACTATTCTTCAGTATGTTACGTATAGTTTCCTTAACACGTCACAGTCGGATATGTGCAGCGAAGAACAGCACACATTCCTCCTACCTTCACGTTCCGCGAACAACTCAGTTATCTTATCGAACCTAAAATACTGGGACCGCACATCCCACTTCGCGGGAAAGGCCGGAAAGTTCGGAGACATTCGGCTCCGTTCGGTGTGAATCGGTAGTGACGCAGGTAAAGAAAGATGAAAGATAAGTGAGTAAGAGACAGTTGTTTACACATGCTTGGTTTGTTTAGTATTTGTACCGCTAGCAGTCCCTCATGTTTCCAGGTTTTGTACTGCAAATATTTCCGCATGACACACCTTTTGTCTGTGTGGCATTTCACCGTTCCGCTTAATTTGAACCCTCATACGGACAGATTGGCACAGTTTATCCTGCATTTGCAACACCGTATATAGGCAGCACTAGAACATGTAGCAACACATACGCTGAAGATGGATGCACAAGATTCCTCCGAAACAATAGTGTATTTCTAGCAGGCTACGCGGTGTCACATTGCAGAACACAATGTTTTTTCGTGTGTATAATTATTGTGCATTATTTTGAATCAAATAAGGTGGAATATATATGGAGGGCATCTGAGAATCAACGGAGAATATTGGGACCTAAAAGACAGGGATAACAGAAAAGTGGAGAAAATTGCGTACTATGGAACTTCATAATTTGTATTCTTCGTCGCATTATTTAGGTAATTAAACCAAGCAGAATCGTTGGGGAGGAATATGTAATGTGTTGCAGACAGACAAATTCGTACAGGATTTTAGTTGTATGTCATGAAGAACCTGCTTGAGAACTAAGCGCAGATAGTCGGATAGTTTCAGACACATTTTTATAAAACAGGTGTTTAGTAGTTTCGCCTGGTTTGGTACGAAGCGATAGTATACGGTCGGGTTACGCAAAAAGCAGGAAATTACTTTATCAGCCACGGGACTAACAACTGCTGATGATGGAATTTGGACTTGTGAAATTTTTAGTTTGCGGTTTATGATGTTAGCAGCAGCCCAGTCAATTACATTGTAATTTAAAAGATAAAAGAAAACTGAGCTCTTTTGGAATAGGTGTGCTGCAAGGAGGCAACAGTTTCGGCTAATGCTGACATACTTGTCAGGGACCACGTGGTTATTTATTTTAAATTTGGCTGATACTCTATATTTTACCATCGTACACGATGGTAATCGAATTCTCATCTTTGTGTGAAAGTGCTATAATTGGGCCTACATAGTCTTTAGACGCGTTCGCAAAATTGCGAAAGGCGACTGTTGGCTTCGTCGTTTTTGTCCGTCCGTATGGAAAAACTCGGCTCCCAGCGAACGGATTTTCATTAAATTTGACGTTTGAGTATTTATCGAAAATCTGTCGAAAATTCGAGTTTCATTAAAATCTGACAAGAATAACGGGTACTTTACATGAAGACCGGTTTATAGTTTTGGTCATATCTCGCTCACTTCTTCTTAGAGTGAAAATGTTTCGAACATATTATAGAAAATCAAAACACATTTTATGTTCAGTAATTTTTTTCTTTCGAAAATCGCGCCTTTTATGAGACAATGTGGAAAAATATTGTAGAGCCAGACAGGTCACAGATGACAGTATGACGCATGACCATTATGTGCTGTATAACAAAGGCTACAAACACACACTTGGAATATGCAATACTTATGGCTTTTCCACTGTAACAATGGTTGCACGAACGCGCCTCATTGTTAAGTGTTATGTACATTGCCTGCCTTGTTGAACCATGTTCTAATACAGTATTGTGAAATATTGCGATACTTTTGCTATGAAACTGTGGAATTGTGTCGCCTACATCCTTAACGTGCCTTTGGCCTTTGTATGGCAATTTGAATCAAACAATCTTTCATACAACAGCGTTCGGACATTTTTCTTCGTTAGTGATCAGGCTTCGCCTGTCCAGACCGGCCGTGGGGCCCACCTGGCCTATACACCTAGGATTTTTTAAAATTGGTGTACCGTGTAACCAAGGTTTTGAAAGAACTTGCTGCTTCCATCTTAATGGCCGAAGTAGCACTTGGCCTGCTTAGTCCCTGAAATGGAAGCAGAGAGCTCGTCCGGAACGTCGGCAGTATTTACCCGTTAGTATGGCATAATACTGCGTAAGACTGGAAATTTAATCAAAATGTTCTAGGGGGCCGAACACCTTTGCGCCGGGTCTGAATGTTGCCCAGTACTTCGTCGAACAGCACTTTCTAAATCAGACTGTACAAAAACATTCTAAACGGAAACTTACTTGGGAGGCTAAGGTTTCCTAGAAACAGTAAATTGATGGTTGTTGTGCAATTTCCTGTGGGCGTCTTTTTTCTTTCTCTGTCTTTCCCTCCTCTTTCCTCTACGTATTGTTTTTGTTTTACTGCGGTACCTTAAGTTATACTACTTTCTCACTCATTATTTTAATAACTTCAGACAGGACTGTAAATTGAAGTAACCGAAATAACATTATGAATGTGACCCTTGGACTGCTAAAATGAAGAGCAGAACAATAAACGCAAAGGGAAATGAATGCAAGCACTAGCCTTCTTCTAGGGATCAGAATATATCTCAGTACATTTTTGGCGAATTGGAAAAAAAAATTTCAAAGTATATGGGTATGTAAATGAAGGGACCGCAACACATTTTCTTCTGTGGTGGGTAACCAAATATAGCAGTTTTAATGAGAACCCTTAACTAACTCCGTGGCCTTAGTCCGCACGCGAACTATACCGACAGAGCGGCCGCCGCCATTCGGCGAAGTTAGTGCCAACTTTTGCGGTTAGAAGGGTGTCACATGGTCAGCGCAACGGGTCCCCACAGCCGTTAATCTCTGTTTTCTAGACCTGGAGCCGCTACTTTTCCCATTCAAGTAGCTCCTCAGTTGACCTCACGAGGCTGAGTGGACCCCGTTCCAGAACCACTACTACTCAGAAAATCTGGTAGCGCCAGGGATCGAACCCGGGACCTCTGTATCATTAGCCAGAAACTCTGACCACTAGACCACAGAGGCGGTCAATGAGAACCCTTACCTTATGAAATTTTAAACCTTTAAGACTTTCACCAAGAGATGAATAACAACAGACTGCTCAAAAAAAAATTTTCATTGTGTAGCTTTTCTGTTTATTTACATGAGTTGTGTTCTGTTTAATAGGAGGGCATTTTAACTGTGCCATATTATTAAACAAATTAATAGAAAATCTTCTGTTGTGAATTATTTCCAAATCCTTTCCCCATAAACTAACACCGTTATACACTGAGGCCTTAATTTTCTATGATAGGAAGTTTTCCATGCCCGTTATATAATAAAGAATTTCCCTATCCACGTTACATAGTTCCGTTATCAATATGGCATGGTACATTTGCAGGTTCCGAGTGGAGGAAATCTGAATTTTACAAAATGTAACATTTGGCGTCGGGTCCTTTGGAACGACCTAAGAAACAGCAAATAGACAAGACATTTGGAATATGAATTAGAGGAGCCTATGTGTATTAGGTTTATTGAAGTTGGTTGGAAGAGAATTAACAAAGCAATTTTTAGTTATATTTGTATGAATACAGAACGTAAGATGGAACAAGGTAGTACTGAATCAGAAGACTATTAGCCTGCAAGTTTTTGTAGGTGGAATAAGAATCATTCGACGAATTGGGGAGAAGTGCATACGGACTCTTGGTATGAAAATCTGACGAGAGGGAACACTTTGAAGACGTATGCGTGGATGGAGTAATATTAGGGACACAGAATGGGAGGGTATGTACGAGGTTTGTCTGGCTCTGATTGGGGACTGTTGTTTTAAATGGAAATGAAATTTCTGCTTACTTAAAGACCCGAGACTTTCTTCGATAAGAGCAACGACTTATTTATCAAGGCGTATTGTGACCCATGAAGGTTTTTATTTAGTTAACTAGGTGGCTGTTATCTTACGAAACCTCGTGCACTCCGGAATTTGCATAACTAGATATATTTATGTTACAAATGGACAACACTGAAGCTAGACCAATGAAAGACAAGGTTTATGGAAGCAACATTTTCTTTACATTACACTCATTTATGCTGATTACATATACAGGCATGGCTAGGTTTCCGAAGTAAGAATTGGCATGTATCATTTTCTCTGTAAAAGTAGTTGAAACAAATTAATGTACCTTATGTGTTAAAAGTTGTTTCTTGCGTCACATAAAACAATCTCCATCGCCAATACAAAGAATCATTTAAAGCTGTTTGTAAATATATTTGTGTTTGCGATTGTGAGAATCATGTACATCAAATAAATATACTGTTTATGGAATTCCGAGGTACTGAAAGTTTCAGAAGGTCGCACATTTACCATTTGGCGTTAAACGAAGTAGTGTTTATATAGCCATATCTTGGTCTTATGAATCTAATAAGTGGCACTTATTCTACACTAGAAGTAGTGGCTATACCGCCATGATTTGGCACTTTGAAATTATGCAGTATTGTTTCATTCACATAGGAGATAATGTTATACGGCCGTGACTCAAATACCAGAGATATAATTTGTAAATTGGAGCCAACTTGGCGCACTGTGTGAAGACGATGCTGGGGTTAAGGTAGGAAAGGCTTTAAATGCTGACCTTCCTGTCTCTTACACTCTGATATGAAGCCATTGTGAACTTGTTTCCTTTCTATGGCCCACGTGCGGGTAACCCTATTTTATTTTGTATCTAACTCACGGGTTATAGGGGGCGAAATAATGTACGTATGGGTGTTAATTCAAAGGCCAGTCTGTCTCCCAGCGTTTTCCAGGATTTCCCAGGGTTACCGATTTCTGGGAATCATTTCCCAGGATCCTGAGCTGTAAGTGCACAGGGGAAGGCTGTCCACGGCGGAACTTTCAAATTTGGGGGTGGGGCCGGGGGTGGGGTTTAATTCTAAGTGACGGAATGATAAACGTACATAACAAAGGCAAGCGTAAAACAGGTCACGCAATTGTACGAGTCATGTGGAAATGGGAATTTAAAAAGAGTTCAATGTATTGAGTGTTGTAACGATTTCTGTACAGTAGAATGACAGGAAAGGTGTGAATGACGTACTGCCGAAGGCTCTAAACAAGAAGCGACACTAGTATGTTTTAAGGAATTTTCCCAACATTCGCCAGGAGAGTCTGAAAACTTCCCACCTAGACCACAGTAATTTTAACCATTTTCGCCAATATTCCGACGAAGCATAATCTTGCGATAATCTGAAGCGACTGTCGTTTCAGAATTCAACCTATAAATGCTAGGTGTTTTGTTTTTGTTTTTTTTCCAATTGTGTGTAGCTAAATCGGAACTTCACTGTCTGTTACTCTGCATTAATCATTCGAAGCTTAATGCTTATTATGTGTTCAGCCAGGTTAAAATTAAAAATTATGCTTTAGGTCGATATATTTCATTGTCTCTTCTCTGTGGTTGTTACAATAAATAGCGCTTATTTCCTTCAGATCTTTTTAATGGAAGCGTGCTATATTCTGTGTGAGTTTCGAATTGAATTTTTGTATGTGATGTGTATTAATTTTAGTCTTCAGACATTAAGATGACATGTATAAAAAGGGCTGTTAGGATGACTGAAGTAAGAAGGGGCTCCCGCTGTGGCCAATTAAGTATCATCGACATTACCCTGTAATGATCACCTTTATTCCAAGAAGTGTTTATAAGAAAAAGGGCGGACGAGGAGCCTACAAACGAAGTCAAGGGGTTATTATGCATTATCTACAGTGCTTTCCTCTTCTAGTGTTGTGGTTAAGGACCGTTTAGTCTACCGACCATACCAATGTTGTGTAGCCTAAGCCCGTTTGAAAACAAAAACCTGACAACTTAAACCATTATGTTTTGTTCTATACTGAACTAATTCGAACGCCCTGAGAATGGTTCAGCCGTTGAACTAAACAGGGAACGCATCAACCGTATCAAGAAACACTGAATCTTTTCACTGTAAAAATGAATCAACCTGCGAAAGAAGTGAGGTAATAACCTTTTTAAACTTTAAGTTGGATCGTAACTTATCGTCGGGCTCTGCCTTGTTTTGTGACCCTACAGTGGCAGAATTCTGGCTTGTAGAAGTGTCGTTATTCTTGTGATTGTGTGACTGTTGTGAGTAATGCACCCGGAACGGTAGAGGGAAAGGAGAAAGCAGCTATGAATGGCCTATTTGAAATATTATCCTAATATTCGACTAAAGAATCCGAGGTAAACCACGAAACCTCAGTGCGAGTACTATACCTGGGAACCAGGTAGGCTCAAACCACATTCTTCTCGACTGAGAGGTTGAGGAATAATAGCTGTAAAAGTCCGCTACGTATTCCGGTAGACAGTAGTCATAATTCTGACTACTGAAATAAAAAGAAATATAAATGAAGTGACAGTTTTGTGAATGAAAGTGAACTTTAATAAAAATAATTTTATATACTGATCACAACCAAGAAACTAACCAAGGAAAGCAAGAACCGACCATCCATTCATACAGCAGGCCTATATCTAGCCATCAAGTGGACTACTTAACCAAGCAACCCAGCAGTCATCCATCCACAACCATTCTCATGGTAGTTCACAGAAACGGAAATTTCAATATAGAAACTTGCTATCGAAAACAGTCTGAACAGAAACGGTCTCATTAGATTACTGACGACAGTACTATATTTACCTTAATATTAGCCTCATTTCTACATTTTATTCTTTCAAAATCCAGCTTTCCATGACCTCTGTCCACCGTTAACCCGTGCACATTTCCTTTCTTATATTCAGAGCAATATGCGTATTTCCTTTAATTTTTAAACTGTATTTCCCCTCTTGTAAAATGTAAAGCAATCCGTGGACAGGCCTGGACAAGCCCTGAGGGTTCCAGGAGGACGAGACTCCCAGATTTCAAGATAGTCGGTACATGAAAGTGATAAGGTTGTCATCCCTACGCACCTGGTGCCTGTACACCCACAGGAAATATTCTTGGTACTCATTTCTATTAGAGGCTGAATCGACCCCAGAGCCAGAGTGCAGCCGGTAGAATTGTGTCAATGGAAAATTCCAAAGACGCCATCGGCAATCGAACCGGCGACCTTGCAGCTTGTAGCACAGTGCCTCAACCAACTGCGCCACCGCGTGCTCCAATTACCCCTCTTGTAGGCTCCCTTCATTTATTTGTCTTTAATTCTGGCATAAACCTTACTCTTGTTTGTTACTTTCTTACCACACTCATTTTAAATTTGGGAAACTTTTAAATTATTTTTTAGTCTTAGTTACATTATTTGTAAATTTATTCAGATCTCTTGCTTGTGACTAATTGTTCCACGAGTCGGTGTATTTATAAATAAATGTATTAGCCTGTAAAGTCTGTTATTAGTAATACTTATATTTTGCTCCAACTAAAAATTGCGATAAGGATATACAGGTCCAAACTATCCAAAGCCGTTGTCCAATATTAGTGATGGTTTACTTCTACGGTACCTGTAAGCCTTCACGTAGTTGTGCCTGGCTGGATACCCCGAGTAAGCTCATTTAGAATATGAGCTTGTTACAGGATTATAACAACAATGTTCGCCTCGGAATACAAGTACATTAGAAGCTAAAGAGTGTGAATGATTACTGTTAACATTTTAAAGACGAAAATTATGCGGAATACATTTACTCATTTTGTACTGCGGTATAAATACGGCCCTTCTCGGTTATAAAAACCGGCTAATTAGTGCTGTATAGAGAAATGAGCATATGTATGTAAAATTATAAAATTATGTAGTCATACACAACTCCCAATAAACTAAATACAACTAAGACTTCTAATAAATTGAGAGTCGTGTATGACTATATAATTTTATAAATTTATAATTTTACATACATATATTAATAAAACACAACGGGGATGCCTCACTTAAAAAAAAAAAAGAGGAATGAACGCTGTCTGTTCTGAGACATACTAGAATCACAGAAATTCCCTCTGAGCAGAAAGTAGAATTATTGAATGTTAATTCTGGTGACAAAAAAGTAACCATTGTGTTGTAGCGGGTGCATTCTTTCATGGAATTCAGGATTGTTCATGCTATGCAGTAAGAATGCGAGTATAAGGTTACACATTCATGCTCTTAATCTTAAAAGTTTTCCTTCTAAAATTTCATCCAAGTCGTAAGTGTCAAGTAAGCCAGAGATGTAATGGTCATATTTAAATTGAAGATCGGTAATTATTTTGTCACGAAAAAGGCCTACGATCCAGGTGGCCACTTTAGACGTCAAAAAGTCAATCAGCCATCCATAACCCACCAGCTTCACTTCCATATTTCTGAAAAAAAAAAGAATATGTTCATAATTCTTATTTTTTAGTTAATTTAACATTTTCTTTATAAAACCGTTCTTGTATTTTTTTTATGTTTTTGGTTTCGTCCACAGCTCAAATTTTAACAAATTTATCTGTCTAAAGCCGTTTATCGTGTAAAGACTGAGAATTAAAGATAAAGTGTAGGCCTAAATACACGTAAGGTTTTGTAGATTCTGTTTTAAACATTTTTAGAAGTAAGTAAATGGGAAAAAATTATAAGATGAATTACATATGACTGTAAGTAGTGTAATATCTCTCCTCCTGATATTTAAGGGCGAATATAGTCTGGATGTTGACCGAGATCAGTGCCCGCGCGGTCTAAGGCAGCGGCTACACAGAGCATAGCGTACGCGATGTACACTATGTTTGCTATGCACGGGAAAAATATCTGCCTTTACGAATAACGTAAGGGGCCACACAGAACTGCATACGCTATGTAAGGTATGTTGGCGATGTAGCTACGTCGCCGTGTTGTTTGATTCGTGGTTATATTTTGAAACGTCGCGGGGGACGGGCATGCGCATTAGACCCCATGCAGTCACGTGCAGCCGGCAATACGTAATTTGTTGTCTGTTGCGTCAGGTCAGAAATACGTTTATTTGAGTTTAATTGTGTGTTGTGTATATTCTGAGTAATGTCCCTGGAGCAATTAATTGAAGAGGTGAGGAAATAAATATCCATGCCTCTGGAATAAATCCAAGGAAGAATACCGCAACCAAAGCATACGGGGTATAGCCTGGGAGAGGATTTCTGGAGAATTGGAAAAAACAGGTAAATACATTTCTAATTTTAATTTCTATTGTAAAATGCAAGCTCTAAATTTAATAGGTTAGATATTTATCCAAAAATTAAGTATACACAAGTATTTTTACTAATTCACACGATTCACTACTCTCTTTTGCCACTCATCGCGGCCTTCATCGGGCATAAAATATTCCATGAATGAATTTCGGACATCTAGAACTTCTCTTGTTGAATTGGTTGCAGCAGCGACGTTCATTCGTACTAGCGGGTTGGTTTGTTCTTCTCCAAGTGCAGGATTTGTCTCGGTTGGTGATTCGAGTATGTAATTGTGCAGGACATCAGTAGCTAAGATTAATTTATCACAAAGTTGGATACGGCATTCAAATGGGCGCTGATATATCCTTGAAGTACTAGCAAGGATGCCAAAAGCGTTTTCTACTGTATTTCTGCTTCTTGAAAGCCTGTAATTAAAAATTCTTTGTGCTCCGCTGAGTCTTCGAGCGCTTCTGGAATAAGGCCTCATGAGATATCTCTTAAGGGGAAATGCTTCGTCCCCAATTACGATATATGGTAAAGGGACGCCCCCTAAGTTCTCATCTGGATGCAAACCAATGTTTTGTCTTGCTAAACGCATAGCAATATTACTGTTGGCAAACACGTTTCCATCACTAACTCACCCATACTGCCCTACATCTACAGGAAGGAATCTTTTATTAACATCAACCAATGCAAGCAAAACAACAGAGTAATACTTTTTGTAATTAAAAAATTCTGACCCTCTGTGTGGAGGTGCCTTAATACGAACATGTTTGCCATCGATCGCTGCAACGCAGTGTGGAAAGTTCCACTTTTCCTTGAAAATCTTTTCCGATGCTCTCCAAATTTCCTAATTCGGTTCAGGCATTACTATAGGCTGAAGGTTTTTTCCAAAGGGCTTCACAGACCTCTTCGACAATTCCACTAACTGTAGACCTACCTATGCGGTAGGTAAAAGCCAATGATAGGAATTAATTTCCAGTTGCTAAGAACCTGAAATAATAATTTGAAAACGTTAAATGAATTAATAATTACAATAAAATGATATTACAAAGTTTTTAGATTAGGGTAGGCCATGTATGTGTAATATGTAGTGCTATTTTTCTTGCAGTAGAGGTACTGAAATATGAATGGAAGAAACTGCAAGACTGCCACAGGCAAGCTATGCTAAGGAGAAAGGCAAAAAGTGGTGACGCTGCGAAGAAAATGGAACCTTGGAAATATGAAGAGCTGATGTCTTTCCTTCTGTCTGACTTAACAGCACGAGAGTAAAGTGTAATTTCAAGATTTATGTAGGTTGAATTCGCATGAGCTTGGAATATACATACTTCTATCACTTAAAGTATCACATGAATTTCTTTTTGCACAGGACTCAATCGAATGTCGATGTTGATGAAATTGAGAACGAGGACAGCTTGATACCGATAGATGGAGCTAATCAACTTGGGGAGGAAGAAGAACAAACAGGGTCGGAGTTGTCCATCAACACAGAAAGGGCAAGTAAGAAGTGCAGAAAAGATTTCAATAATTTTCAGAAAGGCGACAAGGAAGGTGTTGACAAGATACTGACATTCCTTAAAGAGAAAAATAAGGATAAGAAACAGCCTGGAGAGCTTGACTTCTTCTTTGCAAGTGCATGTGAAAGCATTAAGCGCCTCTCCCGCCGTTTACAACTGAAAGTAAAGGTGGAAGTTATGAAGGCAGTTATAAATGCAGAAACTGAGTGCCTGGACCATGAGCAGTTTAGAAGTTCTACACCCTCCATCAACTGTGAAGTAGCTGGTTGTAGTTCAGGAACAACACCTTCACCTGCTAGACAAACATCAACACCTTCACCTGTTACGCCATTCTACCCATCAACTGTTCAAAATCAGGCGCAAGAAAATACTTCAAACACAACGAACGGAAATGCAGGACTGCTCGACAGTGCAACGTACTTTCATCAATTATAGTAACCCATATGTGTCACTTTTGGACAATGTGTCAATTAATAA
>Ga0123354_10015050_pt1 | contig 12063 bp, 10 predicted proteins | sample TergutLab28metaG_2_FD_97872 | JGI IMG/M metagenome (GOLD analysis project Ga0123354, IMG submission 97872) | Labiotermes labralis P4 segment gut microbial communities from Petit-Saut dam, French Guiana - Lab288 P4 | ecosystem: Host-associated > Arthropoda: Insects > Digestive system > Gut ... | reverse complement strand
TCACCCAGCTCTGGAAAAAGGCCGCCGAAGAAAACGACCCCAAGTTCCCCTACGAGTTCATGTACGCGCTCCTGGATCAGCCCGGCATCGCCCAACACTTCCAGGTGCCCCCCGAACACTCCTGGGTTCTGGCCGCCAAAGAAATGAATGTGACCATCTACACCCCCGGCTGGGAAGACTGCACCCTGGGCAACATCTTCTGCTCCGAGGTCATGCGCGGCAACGTCAAAAGCCACGGCGCCATCCGGCGCGGCACGGAGCAAATGGAGCACTTGGCCCGCTGGTATCTGGACATGGCCAAAAAGAACATTCCCATCGGATTTTTCCAGATCGGCGGCGGCATCGCCGGAGATTTCCCCATCTGCGTCGTGCCCATGCTCATCCAGGACCTGGAACTGGAAGATACCCCCTTCTGGGCCTACTTCTGCCAGATCAGCGACTCCACCACCAGCTACGGCTCCTACTCCGGCGCCGTGCCCAACGAAAAGATAACCTGGGGCAAACTCGATCCCAGCACCCCCAAGTTTATGATTAATTCGGATGCTTCGATTGTAGCGCCCCTTATCTTCAGCTACGTGCTGGGGGATTAAGACTGGGGCTCCGCCCCAGGCCCCGGCAAGGGGATGATCCCCCTGCACCCACAATAGACTTTAGGGGCTTCACCGGGGCTTCTCCAATGTGGTTCCACGCCTCCAGGATGGGGCCCCTTCCCGCCGCCAAACGTCAGTGCTTTACTTCCCGGAAAGGGCCTTCGTAATCTCACCCAAATGGTCAATGTGGAATCCAACGTGGAACGTCCCCAAGCCGCCGATAAAATCTCCAAGCGCCGGATATTCTCCCAGAGGATACTCCTTGAAAATCGGGATATGCGCCTTGCGCGCCAACTGTTCGTCTGTAAGGCTCGCGGCGAATTGCGCCAGGGCCTCGAACTTTTTCTCCACTTCAGCCAAGAGCGCGGCAAAGCTCATTTTTGCGCGCGTTGCCGAATAAAAAGGATCATCGGGAACCACATCAATGGTTGGGGTATCCTCGGCAAGGATACGCTTGAAGGCCACCATGAGCTTGTCTCCTTCAGGACCAAGAAGATGAGAGAGTACCTCCTTGGGGGACCAGCGTCCCTCAGGCGCGCGGGACGCGGTAGCCTCGTCAATGCCCGCGCACGCTTTTTTCAAATCAGCTAAACTCTGGCGGATGGCCCGCGCCAGTTGCGTTCCGGTTGGAGTAGCCATAGTGTCGCCTCCCGATTGATGATTGATAGAGATTCGCTACCATCGAAGCCTCTTTTTGGCGAGTCCTCAAGTTAGGAAGAGTCATGGCGTGTGAAAAAGAAAGTTCTCTCGACCGGGCCGTACGCGCAGCCGTAAACGGCGGTTGCATCGTCTATCCCACCGAGACCTTTTATGCCCTGGGGGCCAAAATAGGGAACGCCGAGGCTTTGGAGAGGATCATCGGCATTAAAGGGCGGCCCGGCTCCAAGCCTTTGCCGGTCATTATTGGGAATATGGCGCAGCTTGCCCAGGTGGCGGACGAAAACACCCGGGCATGGCCGGGGCTCAAGTGCGCCCGCGAACTGATGGAATGCTTCTGGCCTGGGCCGCTCTCCATCGTTCTGCCTGTACGGAAGACATTGCCCCCCCAGCTTTCGGACGCCCAGGGCTTTGTCTCGGTGCGGCTCACCCCGCACCCGGCGGCCAGGGAGATCTGTCTGGCCGCGAAAACGCCGCTGGTTGCCACCAGCGCCAATGTGAGCGGCAAAGCGCCCGTCAGTGACCTGACGTTCCTCAGTCCAACCGTACGAGCGGGCGTGGACGCTGTTTTTGAGGGTGAGCCGCGTCCGGCCGGAGGGCTGGCTTCCACGGTGGTCAAGCCTGTGGCTGACCGGGAGGTTGTTGTGTGCAGGGCCGGGGCTCTGCCGGTGGAAACGCTTGCGCGCCAGGGCTTTCGCCTGATCGAAACGCCGTAAAAGTTTTTTTACCCAGGAGAGCCTCAAAAGCGGATCAGAGCAAAGGAGTTCAATATTTTTGACGGCATTGCCGCGCTGTCCAACACCGACTCTGAATATATTTTTTAATTATTTTACTATGATAACATACATCCTTTGAGTGCTGCGCCATTTGGCACGGCGTTTGCTTAGAGCAAAGTATCCTTCCTCCTTTTGCCAAAGTCGGCTTTCAAGGAAACCAGGGCCTTGAAAGCCGATTTTCTTTTGTATCGGGTTGTTTTTTCCTCCGCCCGGCCTGTTGAAAATATTGAACCGCAAAGGCCTTCTTGTCAGAAGAGGCCAGGCCGGGTATAGATTTTTGAAAAATGGACACACACGGCGCCACGCTCTGCGAATGCTGCGGCAACCCTTTGAACCCCTACCGCAATCCGGTTCCGACGGTGGATATCGTCATTGTCTGCCCCGGATGCGAGGTGGTGCTTATCGAGCGCGCCAATCCCCCCCATGGATGGGCCCTGCCCGGCGGCTTCGTGGACTACGGGGAGACGGCGGAAAACGCGGCGGTGCGCGAAGCCCTGGAAGAGACCGGGCTGCATGTGGAGTTGACCGGACTTTTGGGCGTCTATTCCGATCCCGCGCGCGATCCGCGCATGCACACGCTAGGTGTGGTCTTCACGGCCAAGCCCCGTGACATGTCGAAACTCAAAGCCGGCGATGACGCCAAAAACGCACGGATATTCCCCTTGAACGCGCTCCCGGCGAAGCTGGCCTTCGACCATACGGCGATCCTCGCCGACTTTGCGAAACGCTTTGAACGATTGAACCACGTATGGTAAGTCCGGCGTAACGAAAGGTCATTTCACGATCACGGAAGGTCAGGCGGGGGAGCTGAATGCCATTTAGCCACAAGATCGTCTTCATTGCCTCTGAAGTCTATCCCTTCTCCAAGACCGGCGGCCTGGGCGACGTTCTGGGCTCCCTGCCTCTGGCGCTTCGCGACATGGGCGCGGACGTGGCTGTCATTTCGCCCTTCTACGGCCGCCTGAGCACCGGGGAGTATAAACTGCGGCTTCTCTTCTCGCGCTGCCCGGTCGGCTATCCCTGGCAGCCCATCACAGCCGAGATATACAGGGCGGATTACCACGGTCTGCCTGTGTACTTCGTCCAGCGCGGCGAGTATTTCGACCGCCGCTTCTACTACAACACCCACGACGGCGACTATTTCGACAACTGCGAACGCTTCATCTTTTTCTGCCGCGCCTGTCTGGAATGGGCCCGGCGCATGGACAGCGCCCCGGCCCTGTTCCACGTCCACGACTGGCAGGCGGCGCTTACCCCGGCCTACCTGCGCTACTGGAAGCGCATTGACCCCTTCTGGCGCAACACCAAAACCATGCTCACCATCCACAATCTGGCCTTCCAGGGCCGCTTTTCCTCCAGGCTCTTCGAGGGCTCCGGGCTTCCCCCCGAAGCCTGGGCCATAGACGGCGTGGAGTTCTGGGGCGATTTCAACCTCTTGAAGGCCGGCATCGCCTATTCCGACATGGTTTCCACCGTAAGCCCCACCTACGCCGAAGAAATCCTGACGCCCGAGTTCGGCTGCGGCCTGGAGGGCATCCTGGCCAAGCGCAAGGCCACGCTGCGCGGCATCTTAAACGGCGCGGACTACTCCGTGTGGGACCCGGGCAACGACCGCTATCTGCCCTGCATCTACTCCCCGGACGATCCCTCCCCCAAGGCCGACTGCAAGAAGGCCCTGTTTGCCGAGCTGGACCTGGACCCGCGTCTGGCCGACCGGCCCCTGCTCGGCTTTATCGGACGTTTGCGGCGCCAGAAAGGCATTGATCTGCTGATTGATATTTTGCCCGCGCTCATGAAAATGGATCTTGGAGTCGTGGTGCTTGGCGAGGGCGGCCTGGAATATGAGGCCAGGCTCATGGAGCTTATGGAGGAGTATCCGGGGCGGCTCGCCGTGCGCATCGGCTACACCGAGGATCTGGCCCACCGCATCCAGGCGGGCTCGGATATTTTTCTCATGCCGTCGCGCTACGAGCCCTGCGGCCTGACCCAGATTTACGCCCTGCGCTTCGGCACGCCGCCCGTAGCCACCAACCTGGGCGGCCTCTCGGACACCATCGTCGGCTACCCCCATCCCAAGTGCACGGGCTTCACCTTCCCGCAGGCCACGGCCGAGGCCTTTCTGGCCAGTATCGAACAGGCCGTGGCCGTCTTCAGCAAGCCCCGCGAATGGGCGCGGATCAGGGAGCGCGCCATGCGCGCCGATTTCTCCTGGGAGCGCGCGGCCAAACGCTATCTCGAAGTCTATCGGGAGCTCGGCGTCAATGTTTAAGGCGCCATGAAGACCATTCTGATCACTTTGGGCGATCCCAACGGGCTTGGGCCGGAACTCGTCTGCCGCTGGCTGGCCGCCGCGAAGCCCCACCAAAGCCGCCGGTTCGCGCTTATCGGGCCGGAAGCCGCCCTGGCCCATCACGCCGATCGTCTGGGGATCGGCCGCCCCTGGGCCAAAACATCCCTCCCCTTTTCCGGGCGGGAGCCGGGCGCCTTCCTCCTTGAACCGATCGGCCTGGAAAACTTTTCCCCCTTACCGGGTCAATTTTCCCCGGCGGGCGGCCTAGCCGCCGGGCTCTCGCTGGACCTGGCCTGTGAGATGCTTCTTGCGGGCCAGGCGGATGCTGTGGTCACTTGCCCGCTGAACAAGGCGGGACTAAAGCTGGCAGGATTCGACTTTCCCGGCCACACAGAGTTTTTGGCCAGCCGCGCGGGGCTTGGACCAGATCAGGTGTGCATGCACCTGTGCGGCCCGAAGCTGCGCGTCAGCCTTGTGACCACCCATCCGCCGCTGAAAAACGTGCCGGGACTTGTCACGCAGGAGAGAGTATTGCGCTGCCTGACGCTCACGGCCGGATTTGTGAAGGCCCTGGGGCTGGCCGGGCCTGTGGGCGTGTGCGGGCTGAACCCTCACGCCGGGGAATCAGGAACCATAGGCGACGAAGAGGAGCACGTGATTATACCGGCCATCGAACGAGCCAGACATAACGGCATTGACGCGGTTGGCCCTTTGCCCGGCGATACCGTCTTTCACCGCGCCTATCAGGGAGAGTTTCCGGCGGTTCTGGCCATGTACCACGATCAGGGGCTCGCGCCGTTGAAGCTCGTCCACTTCGGAGAAGCGGTGAACGTCACCCTGGGGCTGCCGTTCGTGCGGACATCGGTGGATCACGGCACAGGGTACGATCTGGTCGGCGAAGATACAGCCGACATGGGGAGTTTTCTCGCCGCTGTGGAACTGGCGGAAAGGCTTATATAAACGCATTCCGTCAGTAGCGTAAGGCCTCTCAGGTATTTTTCCCCGCGTGAACGCCACAGAAGATTGCCCGCTTCCATAGCACACTTCCCTGCGGCCAGGCTGGCCAGGAAGCCGTGAGCGTTGCCATGAATACCAGATCCAAATCGGCTTTTTCCTCTTCCACTGCCAGGGTTGGCGTTTCCCGTTCCAGTCGTATCCATTCGCTCTCAACAAACGCAGCCGTGAATGGAGGCGGCGTAAAGCTGTCTCTCTCGCCGCCTTGACGCTTTATTTCCACCAAGGCATCCAGTTCTTCTCGCAGGTCGGCATCGCCAATGACACCGTCCATAAGCAGGTCAAAACGCATAGGGGGCACGCCTTTGCCCTGCTCAATCCACTGCATGGCAAGCAACGGCCGCAACACGTAAAACCAAGCCTTGATGGAAGAATTCTTTTCCCAGTAGCGTGCCCGGCTTTTTTCCATCAAGCTGCGATAATGATGCCAAATACGAATTGGAGAGACGCAGACCGGGGCAGCATTGCGAAGGAGCGGAGCCAGCGGCCCTATTTCCCGGTACACAAGCGGTGAACTGAGCCATTCAAGAAGAGGAGGATTGGACAGACGGAACAGTTTAAGAGCCTTGCGTAATTCCCAACCGTTAATATCGAGTTCTCCCACCGGCGTCATTTCAATACCCAGTTCCAGGACATCCCGCTTCTCTTCCGGGGCGGCGCCAAGATACCATTCCGGTTCGTGGACATAGATGAAACGCACGTCAAAGTCAGAATCTTCTGATGCGAAACCCCAGCCCCGGCTGCCTGATTCCACAGCATACAGGACTTTGACGCGCTGTTCCCGTTCGGCAGCATCCAATTTGGCCTGGATGGCGGCCAATGTATCAGCGGGTATAGAAAAGCCTTTGGAAAAGCATACGGCATGAGTAGGCACAGCGGCGCGCAGCGTATCGAAGTCGTCATAGCAAGCCAGCACGCAAGACTCTGCAAAGGCGATATCGTATGTGCCGGTAAAAGGCGTATCGCCCCGGAGCGCATCCACCGCCTCAAGGCGTTCCAAAATACGTGGCTCTACTTCCTGCCACGGATATTCGCCTTTTTTGACGGCGATCAGCTCTTCACGGCTGCGCAAGGGGAAGACGATCCTCCCTGTTTGCAGCAGCTCTTCCATCTGATCCAAAGCGCGCAGGGCGTGAGAAAGAGCTTTGAAATCCACACCCTGGTTACGTTCGGCATCCATGGCCCGCGCGCCATAACGCCGCATGTCCGCCTCCACGCGACGGGCCATCTCCTCCATGCGGATCGTACTCATGTGCAGCTTGCCGCAAAGCTGCAGGGCGCGCTCATCCTGCACGGTCACAATGGAACAAAACCGGTTATCCGCACAGGACGCGATAAGAGCGTCCAGATGATCGCCCAGACGCTCGTCCGGCTGCGACTGCGGACAATGCGCTTGCAACCAGGAGTGTACCGCTTTCAAAGCGCCGACGCGCGACCCCCTGATGCCGTACTTTTTCGCCTGCCCCAGACTATATTCGGTATAGGCCCGGCCTCGGTTCGTATCCATGATACGCAGCGGGTTCGCAAAAACAGCGTCCAACGCCGGATGCCGGTACAACGTGCAAGCCGCGTGCGATGGCGAAAACAACACATCCAGTGCTCCGGTGTCGCCGACGGGCAAGAGTTTCAACAACCAGTGCTGTACGGACCAGAGATCAATATCTACATCCTCTGCCAGATTTCGACGTTCGTTGTCCCCAGTGGAAAAGTGTAGAGTTTTTGGAGCATTGTTCAGGGCCAGTGATTTCAGAGAAGGCAAAAAAATGCCCCGCACGTCAACGTCAGACGTGCCCGGAGTTTCCGTTCCATACAAAGTGGAGCCGAATAGAGTCAGAAAAAGTAACGAAACATCGTATTCACGACAGAGTGTTTTGGCTTGTTCAAAAAGGCAGGAGTGATCAATGGACATGCCGTTCTACACGCCGTCCGGAGCGATGGCCGCAAGCTCAGTGCCCCATTTGGTCGGAGTAAATTCAACAATTTCGTATTCCGCCAATCCATGCAGATAAAATGGATCTTCCTGTAGAATACGCTGCATCTCTTCCTTGGATGCGGCATGGGCCATAATTATTCCGCCTGTGCGCGGATTGCGACGACCAGAGACGATGAACCTTTTGGCCGCATAGTATTTATCCAGAAACTGACCGTGCGCCGACAGCATCGCATCGATCTCTTCCAGTGGCTTCTTATAATTCACCATGACGACAAACATGCACCGCTCCTTACTATGACCAGACCTATTCATTTCCCGCGCTTGAAAAGCTTCTCCAATTCCGCCGTGTCCCACGTCACCACCACGGGCCGCCCGTGCGGACAATAATCCCTGTCGCTTATTTCGCCCCAGGCCTCAACCAGGGCCAAGGCTTCGCCGTCGGCCAGGGTGTCCCCGGCCTTGATGGCCGCCTTGCAACTCATGACAGCCCAGAGATCGTCCATGGAACGGGCCTGGCCGGAGAGAATCTCGCGCAAAAACTCCTTGGCCTGTCCTGTGGAGAGAAGCGGCGGGATCCCCCGTACCGCGACGACTCCGGGCTTCGCCGACTGCATCGTAAAGCCCAGCCCCGTCAAATCCGTCCACAAGTCTGTCAGCTTTTTGGCCTCCGAGGGATGCAGACTCATCTCAAAACCCATGGCCAGAGGCTGGCTCTGGCCGCGGGTGTTCGCGGCTTTCATTTTCTCGAAGAGTATCCGCTCGTGCGCCGCGTGCTGGTCAACAAGGGCCAGCCCCTCCGATCCCAGGCGCAGCACCAGATATGTGCCCGCCACCTGCCCCAGATATTCCATGCCGGGTTTTGCGCGGCTCATCCTGGATGGAGACGGTCCAGGCCCTTTGTCCTGGTTTTTTTCGACACGCTCCTCGCGGTCGCCATAGGCTGCGGGAGATTCCCGCAACCCCGGCGGCTCCTGCCGGCGATCCAGCGTTCGCGACTCGCGCGAGACATCAGTCTCGCGGGCCACCTCAGCCAGATACTGTTGATACGGGGCGAGCCTTCGGCTCTCCAAAGACACGGCGGGCGGTTCGGGGGCATCGTGAGATCCAATTTCCCCCTGGCTCAAAAGAGGCCCCTGGGAGAGGTCCGGGGCGTTCTCTCCGTCCAAGATGCTCCGCATGCGTTCAGACGGCGCGCCACAATCCAAGGCCCTGGCCACGGCCGCACGCGCAAGCGTGAAGATGAGTCTCTCGTCGCGGAAACGCACTTCCGTCTTGGCCGGATGGACGTTCACATCCGCCTCGCCCGGTCCCACCGTGAGAAAAAGCGCGGCCACGGGATACTCGCGCGAGAGCATACGGCCCTTGTAGGCGTCGCGCACGGCCCGAAGCAGCACCCGGTCCTGCACGGGGCGGCCGTTCACATAAAAAAGCATCCGGTCCGCCCTGGCCTGGCCGGCGTGGGGTAAGCCCACGAAGCCGGTCACGCGGTTGCCGTGCATTTCGGCCTCCACAGGAGTCAGGGCCTGGACCACGGCCGGGGGCCAGATGACGCCAAGCCTGGCCAACAAATCCTGGCCCGCCACAAAACGCAATGCCGTGCGTTCGCCGACTAAAAACTTGAAGGATACGTCAAGCCTGGCCAGGGCCACGCGCTCCACCACTTCCTGGCAACGCTTGATCTCTGTGGTCTGGGACTTCATGAACTTGAGCCTGGCGGGCACGTTGGCAAAAAGATCGCGTACCTCGATTTGCGTACCCCGGCCAAGCGCCGCCGGTCCTTCTTCCCTCACCTCGCCGTGCAGTACTTCCAAAAAGTGTGCGTCCGGGTTGTCCTCGCTTTTGGAGCTCACCCGAAACCGCGAAACAGACGCGATAGAAGGCAGCGCCTCGCCCCGAAATCCGAAGGTGGCCAGGCTCTCCAAATCCTCCACAGCGGCAAGCTTGCTGGTGGCGTGGCGGGTCAGCGCCAGGCGGAGCTCTCCGGGCTCCATACCGCGGCCGTTGTCCGTAACCGCAATGAGCGAGAGCCCTCCGCCCTCTATGGCCACCTGCACCCGGTCGGCCCCGGAATCAAGGCTGTTTTCCACCAACTCCTTGACGACGCTCGATGGCCGCTCTACCACCTCACCTGCTGCGATCTGGTTCTGCAGATGGGGCGGCAAGACGCGGATGGTGCGGTAGCCGTTCATGCGCGAAAGTCTATCCCAAGGCGAAACGTCCGGCAATGGAGCGAAAATGAGCATCCCCTATAATACCGTGACCGCCGTCATCGAACTGGCCAATATCGTTCATAATTATCATGTACTCAATGACATGGCGGGCAACGTGATCCCTGTCGTCAAGGCCGACGCCTACGGCCACGGCTTGATGGAAACGGCCCAGGCCCTGGCGGACGCCGGGGCGGAAATATTCGCCGTGGGCACAGTGGCCGAGGCCGGCGCTTTACGCGCAAGCGGCCATGCGAGGCAAATCATCTCGCTTCTCGGCCCGGCCCAGGACAGCGACTACGACCTCCTCTGGAAAACGGACGTCATCCCCTTTATCCACAATTTCGCCCAACTGGACCGGCTGGAGGCCGTCCAGGCCGAAAAGGGCAAGAGACTGCCCATCGCGCTGAAATTCGACAGCGGGATGCGCCGCCTGGGCTTCACGCAAAGAGATGTTCCTTTGCTTGCCATGCGGCTTGGGGCCATGAAAAACGTGCGCCTTTTTATGATCGCCTCCCACCTGGCCACAGCGGACGAACCCGGCTCTCACGCGTATGTCACAGAGCAGGAGGCGGCGTTCGCGGCCATCCGCAAGGCTTTCGCGCAGGAAGGGCTCACGCCCAAGGCCTGTCTGGCCAACTCAGCGGCCATTCTGGCGTATCCGAGCCTTTATTGGGACTATCAGCGCGGCGGGATCGCCCTCTACGGATGCAATCCCTTTTACGGCACGGCTCTGGAGGATAGAGGCCTGGAGCTCAAACCCGCCATGAGCGTCAAAACCACGGCGCTCTCCGTGCATCCCTTGAAGGCCGGGCAGTCCATCAGCTACGGCCGGACCTACACGGCGCAAAAAGACATGACTGTGGCCATCGCGGCCGTGGGCTATGCCGACGCCTATTCACGGGGGCTTTCCGGCAAGGCGCACATGTGTCTGCGCGGGAAACGGGCGCGGGTGCTTGGACGGGTATGTATGCAGATGACCGCCGTGGATGTGACGGACATCCCGGACGCCGCGCCCGGAGACGACATCTGGCTGCTCGGCGGTGAGGGCGCGGCCCGGATAACCCCGGAAGAACTGGCCGCCTGGTGGGAGACCATCACCTACGAGGTGTTCTGCTTGTTGGGACTAAACAAGCGGGAATACATCTAGCTCGCGCGGGCCCGCCTCTTCTCGAAAGTCACGCAACGGATGCCCTCTCCGGCATATGCCGGCCCGTAACAGGCATTGTCCGACACGCACAGGGCCGGGCTCCTGTCCCCGTTGCGCCAGCGGTTCACGAGGTCCGGCTCGCAGATGAGCGGGCGGGCCAGCGATATGTAGTCAGCCACGCCGCTCTCCACAAGCCCGTTCGCCACTTCAAAAGAACGGATGCCGCCCACAAGTATCAGCGGAATCGAGAGACGGCTCTTTATCCTCTTCGCCGCTTCGCGGTAATAGACTTCGCCATCCGGGATGCGGATTTTTCCCTTGCGCGCGGCCATGAGATTCTCGCCCGCCTGGCGGCAGCCACCGGAAAGCTCCAGGGCGTCAACCGAGGCCTCTTGGAGCCAAACGGCCACGGTTGCCGCGTCCTCAAAGGAGAACCCGCCGGGTATAAAATCCTCGCTGTCTATCTTGGCAAGCACCGGATACTTGGGCCCGACGGCCTCGCGCACCGCGCGGACCACCCGCAGGAGCAGACGCGCCCGATTCTCAATCGTGCCGCCGTACAGATCGGTGCGGGTGTTCCAGACGGGCGAAAGAAACTGATGCATCAAATAGCCGTGCGCGGCATGGACCTGCACCGCGTCGAATCCGGCGTCTTTGGCGCGAACGGCCGCGCGGGCAAACGCTTTGATAAGAGTTTCGATGCCCGCCTGATCCAGGCCGTGGCAGGGAAGCTGGCCGTCGCTTGAGAGCGTTCCCGCCCCGGTCGCGGCGCTCCCCGTCCCGCGCGCCACAGGCCCCACGGCATGAAGCCCGGAGAGCTTCGTGTTGGCCTGGTCGCCCGCATGGGCCAACTGCAGAGCCATCTTGCCCCCAGCCGCGTGAACAGCCTTGACCATGGCCGCAAGCCCTGCGACCAATTCATCGCTAAAGACGGCAAGCTGCTTCTGCCCCGCCTGGCCCTCGCGGCTCACGGAGGCATGCCCGGAAATGATGAGCCCGACGCCCCCCTTGGCCAGATCAACCATCGTTCGCAGAAGCTGCGGCGTAACCGATCCGTCTTCCCCCGCCATGCCCTCCCAGGTGGCGGAGCGCATGAAACGGTTGGACAGGGTCATGAATGCGACGGTGGTGGCGTCAAAAAGTCCGGGCATTGTAGCCTCCTACGCATTTTTCTTCGCGGCCCGCTTCGCGCGGAGCCACTGATACCAGCCGTCCAAGCCCTCCCGCGTCCGGCAGGAGACCTCAAAGATGGGCATGTCCATGTTCAGCGCCCGCATGAAACGCTTGGCGCGCTCCAGATCAAAATCCACATAAGGTAGAAGATCCACCTTGTTGACCAGCGCCGCCTGGCTCAAGTTGAACATCAAAGGATACTTTTCCGGCTTGTCGTCGCCTTCGGTCACGGACAAGAGCGTCACCTTGGCGTCCTCTCCCAGATCGAACTCC
>Ga0123354_10015048_pt1 | contig 12063 bp, 7 predicted proteins | sample TergutLab28metaG_2_FD_97872 | JGI IMG/M metagenome (GOLD analysis project Ga0123354, IMG submission 97872) | Labiotermes labralis P4 segment gut microbial communities from Petit-Saut dam, French Guiana - Lab288 P4 | ecosystem: Host-associated > Arthropoda: Insects > Digestive system > Gut ... | reverse complement strand
TGTGTGTGTGTGTGTGTGTGTGTTTTCTTAAATGTAAAAATTTTAATATTTGTGACCGTTATAATGACATTACTTTAAAAATGTTTTTAAAACTGAATTTTTGTGGTACAATGTTGCAGAATGTCGACAATGTTCCTCCCACAGACATGCGCCAGAGCAGTACTGACACATCGTCGCCATTGTTCAGCAGGCAAGTTCGTGGCGGAGTATTCTCCCGTATCACTCTCAGAGTACTGTACAAGCACCGTACAAAAGTGCGTAAGCGAAGCCGTTTACATGTGCGGTCAGAATACATAGTAGTTGACTGTGTGTCCTGGAAATGAATTAAATTTTAATGCGAAATTGCGTGCGTAGTTGTGTCCAGGACAGGGTGTGGATGGTCACTCACCAGTGCCAGTACAGCGCCACTGTGTCCACCACAAACACCAGAATGCCAGAAGATTGAACCTGGGCCCACGATATATTAAACTGAGTACGTGTATAAAACTGTGGTGACATTATCGTCAAGATGATGGTGATGATGATGATGATGATGACGACGATGATGATGATAAACCAAACGGGCAAGTAGCACTAGAGTAGCGGCTACCAACGCATTATAATACCAACACTGACTAATACGAGGACATAATAGCTGCCCCTGCACGGTAGAAGAGAAGGGCAGCTTTCATACACGATTAGCTGCCGTCCTTCAGGGTGCTTTCCTCCCTCACAAAAATAAAAATTCTTCTTTACCGCACGTTACACACGGATAAGGCCATGGGCTTCACTCAACAACAGTTTGAAACTGACAGCCACAACTCTTGCCAAATCTGTCAAAATCTACTCAAGAAAATATACAGGGGATAAAGTGTGCATATATCACAATGCAGCGGGTAGGTAACAGAGTTTGTAGGGAAATCAGTCAGTGTTATGGGAGTTGCTAAGTGAGCCATTGCAGAAGAGATATGGCGGAGAATGAGTTGTTGGAGTTGGTGTAGAATTCAAGTCGTGAGTAACCTACGGAGCAAGTTAATTGGGTAATGAGTTTTGTGGGTGTTAAAACCGAATTCCGCTCCAAAGAGATAGCGTTGCTGCGGCTGTTTGCAGACAAATTAGCGTGTACCTGTCAGTTGTTAGTTCAAAATTGAAATGGTGAGTTACAAAGAAGTGAATTCTTGAAGAAGTCATTTGGAGGATCGAATTCTTGTAGGTTGTCATGAGTTGTAAGAAAAGTGAGGTAGTGGTTGAGTCATTGGTATGTCTAAAGCCCTGTCCACTTTGTAAAATTTTTGCGTACGCAATGATAAACCTTAGCTGCGTGTCATTCATACCTAGTTTCATAACTCACTGCCTGACGAGAAGTAAGAACACACCACCGGGGGGCAAAATATTCCCCACTACGTCGTCATAGCACGAGCTTTGTTTCTGCAACATAAAATTTTCATGGGGACAAAGATTGCTTTTTTTGCTCCCCCTCCCCCGCACAGTTTTATTGCGCCCCATAAATCTGAGCTCAGCGCAAGTTTGTCGATTGAAAGCACCAGACCGTGATTGGCGTCCAGAGGTCGAATCCTGCCAGGCACACTGTATTAGAGCGAATTAGCCCTTCAATTCATCTGTGACGTTTAATTTTCTTGTAACTTTGTCCGCCTACCATTACAATATTAATTTAAAATTTAGGCAAGTAACGCGGACAGTAAACGAAAGTATTTACACTTTTTGCAGCCTGTGTTGGTATCTCAGCTACCGTGAAATGTGCTGCTTTTATCCGGAAACATTTTATCTGCCATTCAATTTATAGACCAAGAAAACGGTAGGAAATAAAGTACGGCTCTTGTGACTGCGAAATTTGAAGTTATATGACGAAGACTAACCAGTCATTGCTATGGGTAGTTGAGTGAGTGATTTGGTGAAGGTATAATTGAGCAGGTGATTGAGTGAATGATCGAAAGGTACTGAACCATTAAATGACTGAATAACTATTGATGGAATAAGCGAATTATTGAGCGAGTGCATGAATGAATGACTGAATGTTTGGACCAACAGGTAATTCAGACAGCGAATGCATGACTGTGCGAGTCATTGATTGAGCGAGCGATTGGGTAATTGAGTTTAGAGACATACTGGACAAGTGCATAACCTAGCCAGTGACTGATTGATTGGGTGAGTGGGTAACTTAGTCAGTCAGTGAGTGTGATTGATCGAGAGTGTAATCGAATAACTGAAGGATCCTGTCAGTGGTGGGTAAGTGGCATCAGTCCAAGACCAGTTTCAATTGTGTGCTACTTCCCCTGCACAGAGCTGTACCACCGAACAAACAAGTTGTGCGGGATGCGTCTCCGACTATAGCAAGTAGCGCGTAACACCACCACCACCACCACCACCACATAGATGTGTATTTTTTCCTCAACATGAAAATACACTCAAATGGTTTGCAAGGACAAGTCAGTAATAAACCTAAGGATTTCTTGGTGCACGCACAAACACACACACACGCAAACACAGGCTGGATAATGTCGTATTACTGAGTGTGAGGGAGAATCATCTCAGGTAAGTCAGCAATAACTCAATTCGTTCAAAAGCGTCAAGTATGTTTATGGTAGGCGTTATGTACGACGGCACCTAATGAACGCCCATGGAACGCGTGTATTTTAATTGTGGATTTGTGGTGAGAACTGAAGGCTTGCCGCGGAGCGACACCGGAAGCAATTATTACAGTTCAAGAATGAAAGGCTTCAAAAAAAATGTGGCATTGCGTTGGGCGCTGTAGTGACGTAGCTGAGGGAAAACGCTAAACATATGACGATATTAGCCTTCGAGGCATGCACGTGCAATTCTAAACCTCCATAAAGCTGAGTTCCCATAATTCTTTCAAGGAAACCAAGCATTGCCAGAAATGTCTACCACAAACCTGAGACATCTAGGGAGAAAAGAGGGAGGGGACACATTTTAAAAATCAGATTTTCCACAGACGAGTTGCCACTTACACATACACAGGCGCCTTAAGACCACTACACAAAACCTTTTCGCAAGTATGCATTCGTTATATTATGATCCACGATAAAACGATCCAAATATACAGTCGTGCATTTACCCTTGCAATATTAAATTATGTTAGTTCGGCAGACTGTACAGCACACACAATCAATAGCACGTTCTCTGTACACGATTCACAAAGTTTGCTCTTTATCGTCAGTTAAGGTAAAGGTAAAGCAGTCCCGTTACAGGCCTGGAGTGGCCCAGAGGGTTCCAGGAAGTTAAGGTTCCAAGATTTCATGACAACGGCACAGGATGGTAGTAAGATTGTCAGCCTTACGCACCGGCCGCCTTTACCCCCAGGAAATGCTCCTGGTACTCATTTCTGTTAGAGGCTGAATCGACCCCAGGGTCATAGTGCGATCGGAAGGAAATGTCAATGAAAAATTCCAGTGACACCAGCTGGGATCGAACCAGTGAACTTCCGATTTGTAGCACAGCACCTTAACCACTGTGCTACCTCGGTCCCCTTGTCGCCAGCTAACATGATAAAATTTTACAATTTTGAAAAAATTACCAAGAAAACTGCCTGACAGATTGCCACCAACACTGGTACGAAACCAAATATAACAGACGGACACTGAACTCGTTAGTCGTTTGTATGTTACGTAGACTAATTGAATTACTGCTGTGAGGGTAATAAAATAGCCTCAAAATCAATGTGAGCGGCACTTTGGCGTCCCGAAGAAAGATCTCAGGACATTTCTTTTAAAAACAGGACGGTCCCCGGAAGAACGAGACGAATGTTACCTCTACGCTAATGAGAATTTGCAATGTTTGCACGCGTGCCTTGAATCTCTGAGGTTCGTTTTAAACTAGCCTGTTAACTAAGCAGTAGTGATTCCGACACGTATGCAAGAAGTGCCTGGTTTAAATTTAGTGACAGCCAACCGTCCCCAGTTCATCCAGACACATTCTGTGACAGTATCTTAAAAGAGACCGGCCCTGTTTTTACGCAGCTCACACTACACTGTCATCACATTTTTACCATAAGTAACCTGCGCAGTTGATATAGATGTAACTGACAAAACACAGACAAGTGGTTTAATATACTGGTAATGGATCTGGATCCTTTTCAGAGGTACTCAGTTCTAATACCAGCCAAAGTGTGAATATTTTGAAGTGGCTGTCTCTGCTACATTATTTAAACTCTCCTAGGGTAGCAGCATTCTAGACAGCCAACACCGTGTCTATTACTTTTTTATTTTGTATTTTGTGTATTATTGACTCGGGACTTCTAATTGCCCTGCTATATCTCGCTTATCATTTAGTACAGCACTGTAACACGGGGGTAGGTGACACTGACAGGGTTTTCTTGCAAGAGTATGTAAATGAAATTTCAATTAGCCCGCTCTGGCAGTAATGTCCAACAGTCACACCCCAAGCAACCACTTGCGACTGACAAGTGGGGGGACGATACAAACACAACCCGCCACAATGTTGTCCTGACGGCAGGAAAAACAAGTACAGTGCGGCCAGGGAGCAGGAGAGGGGTTCCTGGCGTCGAGGAGCAGGATCTTGCGTCGGGCAACTGATACAAGATCTGTCAACTGGCACTGACTTGAGCATTCCTCCTTGGTCCACTTAAACTTGAGAATTTAAGTAACACATTCCATCGAAGCGCCAGGCACCAATCACCCATCCCAGTATCACATCCCAGAACATCGACACATTCATGTACCAAGGACTTACAGTTCGCTCTGTAAATTGTTATCTGTATTTTATTGAAGAGGGGTTAATAAAATTGGTATTTGAACTTCAATACAGTTAATATTTCAAAGTGTAAAGCAGAACGGCAGAGAATTTCACAGTTACATTGTGATTTGCAGTGGCAGACGAGTTAAAATTGAAGGTCGCATATGGAATTGCAGAGGTACTGTGAGATATACTTTGTGTGTTCTTGCACAGCTGTGATATTAGTGATGGTCGCGACTTGCGCACTGGCTTCTGAGATGGTTACTGCAGGAGTAACAGTAACAAAACACAACTATGCCGGGCGCTGTCACAAGCGGAAGTTAATTACTTAATTGCTTCAAGTTCTCGCATTCAACAAGCGCTGCTATTCTGCCTATTCCGCAATGTTCTGCTGTCACAAGGCAGAGCTGCGGCTTTATCTGAAAGAACCGGAATGTCAGTCTTCACGTAGTATTCCTCCTTCTTAGGCCAGAAGTGCTGATAAATATTAAAGGCAGACACTGTTATTTAATATATTTAAGAAAGCAAAATGTTGTTGCTTCCGGTGATTTTTGCAGTTCATTTTGCAGCTCTGTCGGTATATCAGAATACACAGTGTCGGAGGTAGGATGATTTATGAATGATGAGTTAAGAAGAAATTTCAGGCTTTCGCCGCGAAGGAGACGAGAACTGCGCTCTTATGGGATTCTTGGCCCTTAAAGAAGGGATCGCTAAGTTGTCCCGAAACGTTGTTAAGGAATTACCACTACACGCTGTGTAACAGCTCAGAAGAGCGCAGTTCTAGAATTAAGAAGGGTTGGGAAGGAAGCGGGCGTGGCTTAGTTAAAGTATTATACCGGAATCTTCGTGAAGGTACTGAAGAAAATCAAGACAAAACTTTCAGATTACTAGGTATCTTGGTTAAAAGCCGAACCAGACTCCTTCCAAACGTGCGTCTGGAACAGGGGTGTCTATCATCCATGGCACAGGGTCACAGTCGTTATTGTGGGTTGGTTCGCTGGCGCGCGTGTAAAAATTACAAGCGGCACACATAACCCCTTAATTAGTTTGTACTTCTCAGAACATATATGTACAATTTACGAATGTGGCCGCTGGCCGCATAACACAACCTGGTGGACCACAAGTTGAAACCTCCCCGTCTATAAAATTACCGCTCCATGTACAATATCTAACACTTCCTTTTTACCAGTACATGAGTCGCTAAAATGTAGCCGCACGCGGTTACAGTATTATGAAATCTTCTTTTGTTATGTACTGGACTAGGCTTGTTTCATTCATTTAGGAACAGTAATTACGACTAAATTAGTAAAATATCACGCAGGTTTGCCTGCCGTCGCCACACGCACTGTGCCATATGTTCATTAAACACAACGCGTTTCGGATTTTCCTGCTTCATCATCAGGTGCACATTCACAGGTAGAAGCTCACGTTTCACAACATAATTAGCAATAACTAACGCCGTGGTTTCGCAAAAACTGAGATGTGTTGTGATTAGTGAATATATTTGTAGTTTTAGATAATAAACCACGCATATATTCACTGGCCGGCACATAATTATTTGTTACTGTTGAAATTAGTTCTGACGGCCATCACAATGTTGGTTTCCATTACTACCTTACAAGAGAAAGCAGCTGATATCTGTTGCCTACTGTCAAATACAGGATATATCTGTACAAAGAACATTAGATCCTGTATGCAGTGATCCTAATGTTTCACTCCAGAAGTATACAAAGCGGCCATTTTAGCGTTGCCGGCAAGTAAACCTAAAGCAGTGCCAGTACAGGGACGTGCCAGTCGTCTTAGACGTAAAATAAACAATTTAGTAATAATGTTAAAACACTTTATTGTGCAACAGATGCGCAAATATATAATTCGTAGATACAATTAGAATTATTATAAAATATTTAAATTATTTTATAATAATTCTAATTGTATCTACGAATTATATATTTGTGCATTTGTTGGATAATAAAGTGTTTTAATCGTCATTGATGCACGGTACAAACATGAAGACCGGTAAAAATGTGTTTCGCCAAATACCGACATCTTTAGTTGAAACAGGTTACAGATATGAAAAGCGAGGAAAATATATCATCCTTTGGAGCCTTAAAAGCACTGTAACTCCGCAGCCTACGACAGGAGCAGAACAGCATAATTGCCATCGTAACTAGACTACGGTTTGGAAGACCGAGGTAACGGGGATCCATTGCGGCAGGGGCGGATATTTCTTATTTTTCCTAACATCCAGACCTGCTCTGCAACTTAACCCTGCCTCCAGTTTAGTTGGTACTTGGTAAGAATCTTTCCCCAGCAGCAGTAAGAATCTTTCCCCAGCAGCAAAGCATCTGGGGCGTACATTTGACCACTCACCTCCTTCTAGAACCAAGGCTAAGAATGAACAGAACTATACCTCCCTCATGCCTTCGTGACATTACAGTGACCTCATCTTGACGTCACACTTCTCTGACACAGTGTCTTTCTATTCAAACACAAGAACAAAGAAAACGAAAGAACGGCACTTTCTTTGCGCTTTTATTTACATAAATGGATACAAAATGGTGGTGTGTGACAGGATGGTACTTTATTTTCACAAAGTTCACCTTGTTGCCTTAAATAAGGCTCAGAAGACAGAGTTGTGGAGGTATAAGCATTACATTTCGTGTAATATAGAAGCCACTACCTCATTCATTTTACATATGTCACCACGTTGTACAGCAGTGAAATATGTCTCTTGAAATTGCGGTCAACTTTGCATCCCCTGGGCAATAGATAAATAAATATCGAGCAATGGAGGAATTACAATCAACAGGGGAAAGACGAAATGCTTGGAGAGAAATCGGCCACAATGTCCGCCACAAATGTCATATGGACTACCCTTGAAGTTAACCCCTTCCTCTGCGGTTAGAAAACAGTGACTAACCACCTGAGATATTGCATAGAACTCAGATTAATTTAGTTTAAAATTCGTAAGTTCAATAAGGGGATTGCAGCATATTTTCAAATTTTCTTCTCAATTTTCAGTGCTGGTTTTCGAGGAAGTCTTATGAAACTGCCAACGCTAGCGGGTTTCTCGCACCACTAAATTCGCCTCCATGGTAACAGTCAAAGTTACTAAATACTCTGGAGCCAGTTTCGTTTCAAATGTGATTTTACTTCAGCAAATATACTACAAAATCTATGTTCAAAAACCCAAAACGCACGAAAATACTTCATTTGTCTGTTACGATGTCTTAATTAACTTGACCAGGAGCTCCTTAATGTCTATACGTAGTTACTCTGTTTTCTGTGCGGTACGCAAGTCACTTTATGACGCCACTCAGATTGAAAGCAAATTCCGTGAGGCACTGGGTCAGAAGTGAGGATGCTAACTAAACAAACAGAATATGTTGCTACTTAAGCACACCGCAGTTTGGATGTGAAACTTCGACTGTTCAAAGCAAGTTGAGCTGAACTTTAAAACCAACTTCCCTAAGGATTAGAGAACTAGAAGGAACTCCGTTCACATGTAACATTTAAAGCTGAGCAGAGTTAATTATATTTAAAGCATTCCAGAGCGAAGGGTCGCAAACACACAAAATTAAGGAATTCAATTATTCTTTTCGTTTATTCACTCTTTGCAGAACAAAATTAATCTATATCTCAAGTACAGATCCGGTTCGTACCTCACAGTAAACACCGTGCAGCTATGGTAGAATGGCCAATTGGTTAAGACTGTACAGAAAAAATGAATGCTCTTTCTTGTATGAATTAAATGGAACACATAAAAATGCTCGCACAGTCTTCGTATGATGCAGAAATTCTTGACATTACACCACGCTGTATATGTAGTTACCACTGGGCTTTAAGGACAGAACGAAGAAGCTGGTACCAGTCATTGGACGTCGGGTGCGTCCTATTGCCGGTATGCCCGAAGTGGTGGAGAGAATACCTGGGATTACCTGCGAATGAAACTGTGCTAATGGAGTCGTATTTGCTGAAAACTGATCAGTACCACTTAGTTGGTTCACATTGTCCATCAAACTGTGGTAAGCCGCGATACAAACAAGAAGGCAGCCGCAGTCCCGTAGATGTAAATATTGTGGGCAGCTGCAACATAACGCAGCTTACACGATTTCAAACACAGTAGAATTCCGAGGTCTGCAAAGGGCGCCGCACAAATCACAGACTATGTTTTAAAAACTCTGTATTCAACGTACTGCGAAAACCGTCTAATTTCTGCTTGTCCTTTAACAAAACGCCAGTATACAGTCACAATTCTCTTCCACCTCCAAAACACTTTCAATCACCTTTGTCACAAAAGTGTCTTACCACTCTGGTCACCCCTCAGAAGAAACAGAAAGAACGCATGACGAATTGTTCACAAAGGTTTAGTGCAATTCCAAACACATGATCCAAGGTAGTGAGCTCGATGCTAGGTATTCGTAGCATCAGACAGGGGTTGCTAACGAGATCCCATACAATGCAAACTTTTTAAAATATTCCACGACGACCCCTCGACCGACCCTACCCGAATCCATGGTACCAGGAACACTGTTACACACTCGAAGGTTAAAAGAAGAAAACCCTGAAGTTTTAGCAGCCTCATCACAAAACACCGCTATTTTGCCTCTTCTGAGACAATTCGATTCAGTTAATATTAATACTTCCGTGACTTCGGTTCTAATTTATATTTACACAGTGTCATCCCTTGTCCTCCCAATTTACCCATTCCCATCTACTGTCGAGGTTAAGACTGGGTGGAGCCATACAGTCTCTCCCCTCTCACTAAATAATACTTCCTAAGAATTTCTTGTTAACTCTATGTGCTATTCATGTAGCGCTCATCACAACGGTCGTGGTTAGTGCACAACACACGTCAAGAACATGGAATAACGAAACTCCTTAGGCCTATAAAAATCTCATAACCGCACCCAAATATCCTTGCCGACACACTGTTCTCAAATACATTCAATACACAGCGCACTGTTTCCTCATAAAACAAAAGATGCATCGCTCCCATACAGTTTTTGGAGTTTCACTTACCTGCGCTGTTAATTGAAGATCATGAAATACTAATATGTAATATCAGTGGAATCGAACGGGGGAAACCGAAATAATCGTAGCGAAACCTCTCCCTTTGTCACTTAGTCCGCAACAAATCCCCCAAGAAGGGTCGTGGAATCGAACCTCCCCCTCTTCGATACCAGAACATCGACTAGCCTTCTGACACACGGTATGGCCACTGTAGAGTTCAACAGGTGCGATTGATAGAGGGAAAATGGAAACACAAATTGAGATGCTTTCAAATAAGCCAGTGTAATAGACTTATTAATGGAGCATATTTGCCGCGAGCTAAATACTAAAACAAAGCCAAAGATCTGGATCCATTCTGAGAAGTATCACAAAATAACTACACAGTACACTTGGTAGGCAGGCAGATAAAGGTGGACGACCAGCTTTCGAATACCGTTTTCTGGTCCCGCTTATGGGGCTCAGAATGGCGAAGATGACCACTTGCTTCTCGTGGTTGGTTGTTAGTGTTTCGTCCCAAAACTCTTTGGCGTCTTGCTCACCCTGACGCGTTGCTGAGGCACCACTGTGAAATCTCATTCATACAATATCGCTGTCTCTGATCCAGAAGGAAGGCCTAACACGAGTTCTCAGAATGAAGACCCCATTCTGAGAATTGTGATTCGTGCAGATCAAGCGGTAACTTTATCTCTTCGCGGAAACATCCCATTCTAATGTGCGCCTAATTTAGTTAAATCAAGAGAATTCCATGAATATACCTAAAACTACACTGTGGTCAATTTATCGCCAAGTATTCAGCCAATTCTACATGCAACCTATGTTATCTGGTTTCTCAGTACACTCTGAAGAACTTCTTTAAAGGAGAGAGCGAAATACAGTCACAAATGAGAAAAAATGGCGGCTGCAGCCTATGAACCAAGGACCCTAAACAAACCAAAAAGAACCAAGTGACAATCTATGAGCCACAAACCGAAATCGGGTGGTATGGCACGTGTCAACACCTGTTTGCAACGAACCCTGCAAAAGACAAGGACTTTCAAGCCAAGAAAATCCTATAAACAGAACAGACATGATCCTGTGTAGGAGACTTCCGCAACGAAGAATGGAAAATTAATGGAATTTTGTTTTCTGGAGGAAAGAAAATAGAAGGAAAAAGCAGGGTGGAAGATGGTTCAATTCTATATGTATTCATGGCCCGGGCAAGTTTTCAATTGGCCTCGCCTTCCGATGCAAAAATCCCTGCCTTCATTTCTTTCAACAATAAATTACGACTCCAACTTCTGGAACAATCGCGCGCGGTGTGTTTGTGTTTTGTTTTCAAGGAACTAGAGTCTCGAAGAGATTAATCTCCTCCATACTTTTTTCCACTTGGCGAATAAGGAAGCATTTGAGTCCAGAGCGGAAATATTTGTTGATTATTCAGTTATTTTACAGTGCTCCATCAACTACAGATGCCAAGCGGCGTCCTATAAAGTAGAGTTTAGATGGTGAGTAAGCACGGATGTGGAGGAAACTGTCGTGGCCTACTTTAGAGACGTTATATCAGAATTTACTTGGAGAGATGAGTGACAGGAGGATTGGTCCAAGAACAGCATTACTTCCGCGAATTTCTTGGACACGAATCAACACGCGTCGGCAGCTTAACAACCTGCTCAAAATACGTCACCTAAATAATAACTCAACCATATTGACATTTCTATGAACTTCTTGAACCCGAAGACACCGATATGTATGATTATTAAAATAATCCCTACGTTGTATGGGAGTAACCAAAACTTCTGAACTGGCAGAGTCGGAAACACCGCTGTATCAACCGGTGCATGCATGTGCTAGATATGGAGTTGTAAAAATCGTAAAAACATGTCGCGGCCGGAAATTAAGTTCCGTTGTCTATTCACTTCCAAAACTGCCATACTTGTGCGGTTAAATTAGTGAAACATACCGTAATCAGTCTTTTCTGAACGGCTCAACACGACAGAAAAATGGTAAATGGATTCTTGCTCATTTAAAAGACTCTTTCTCGTGCTAAGAGTCTTGTTCTATAACGTCACAATGTTGCCTGCATTCATGGTACAAAGCCCGACGGAGAGTGGGAAACCACGAACAGCATGGTAACAATTCCATCAACCGAGATTTGACTGATGTACCTGAGAACATAGGAAACAGGTACGCATTCTATTCTGTCCACAATTCAACGCCAATCGGCATATTAAACTAAAAACTAAACTCCGTGGCCTTAGTCCGCACGCGAACTATACCGACAGAGCGGCCGCCGCCGGTCGGCGAAGTTAGTGTCAACTTTTGCGGATAGAGGGGTGTCACGTGGTCAGCGCAACGGGT
>Ga0123354_10015046_pt1 | contig 12063 bp, 10 predicted proteins | sample TergutLab28metaG_2_FD_97872 | JGI IMG/M metagenome (GOLD analysis project Ga0123354, IMG submission 97872) | Labiotermes labralis P4 segment gut microbial communities from Petit-Saut dam, French Guiana - Lab288 P4 | ecosystem: Host-associated > Arthropoda: Insects > Digestive system > Gut ... | reverse complement strand
TCCTTACGTTGGATTGACATGCCTCGGTGTTTGGCGCTCTGTCAACTTAGCGTAGAGGCCTACATGCCTCTAACTGCGCACTAGACAGGTGGTGGTGGTGGTGGTGGTGGTGGTGGTGGTGGTGATGGTGGTGGTGGTGGTGGAGGTGGTGGTGGTGATGGTGGTGGTGGCGGTGACGGTGGTGGTGGTGGTGGTGATGATGATGATGATGATGGAAGATAAATTCCAACACGTTGTGCGACTTAACCGTTTAGTTAATTTCCCTCATGAAGATAAGATACAACTTCAGGAGAGGGGAATGCTGTGATAAATCCTTGGGCGATAAGGTATACAGACCACGAGCGGAAGCTACAAGCTGTAACTTCTGCACATGAATTATTACAAGAAAATGACGAAGTAAGGGCATAAAGTCCGATGCTTTACATAACACGTTCACGCCACTTCATCGACACAAGCAGTTTATTGCCAAAACTCCCCGCTAGTTCAGTAACGCAACTGCTGCTCGATGCAAAGAACACGTGTTTGAATAACGCTCGATGTATGGCAGTACCTGCGCTTCTTTCGGTATCCTGCCCCGCCCAACAAGTCTCCACTAGGTGTCGAAACACCACTACAGCAGAGATGACCAAGGCTCCAATCGCTCTAAGTTTCAAGCGCAACGGGACGAAACGCTGGATAGGTTAGTGCATCACACCCGTGTTACGGAGGTGGCCAGTTTTAATGTCCATGACCCATTCTGACTCACCTCCATATCGTACCCACGTTTCGCATTACAACAGCTTTATCTTCAAGTTTCTCTCACACGCCTTCGTGGTGTTAGGCACAGGGATAACACTATCAACCGTCCACAGTCCCGCCCCCAATCTGACTTTTAAACCAGACGTAAAACCCAAGAATTCTGTTGACCCTAACTGAAGAAGAAACATTTTACGTTCAGAACTCGCTCCGTTCGGGGTCAGAAACTTCCGTTCGTTCAGTACTATGCAAGAAAAATCCGCCTGACGGGTCTTATCGGTCACGTGACACCTCGCCCTGCAGGAGGCGACACGTGGAGACCTTCGCGTGTACGGGACAGACTGTGCACTTGTGGCCTAGAATCAGTAGATGATCCAAACCTTCTGATAACAGAACCAGAAGCGTGGAAATTGCCAATACCAAAACCATCGCTATATCGTCCACAAACCAACCCCACCAAGTGCTACAGATCCCTTGCTACCAAAGATCAATCTAAATTACGCACTCGCCGTTTTGAAGCTGTCCCTACCAACGAACTGACGTAAGCTCTAATTTACCTGTAGGCCAGGGGTACAGACGACACAGCGATTTCGGGCCAATGAGATTCTGTTTCCTTGCCGGACTGTCCAATAATATGTGCTGCCTACTCTACAGCACGGCGTGACTCTCCGATAAACAAGATTTGTGTGTCTTTTATCTGGACTTTGTCAGAAGTTAGGCAGTCGAATAGTAATGAAATACAGGCAACAGAATGAAAATGTTCGCATAATCAGAAACCCAACGAAAAAGGACAGCAGCAAGTGGACGGAAGAATTCGAAGACAGCCCATTGAACACAACGGATTTCTGGCAGTCGAGAAAATACGCATCATGGCCAATCTTAACGACGGCAGCCGCACAGTTACGACCTGTGGCCTAAATAGGATTTTTTTTGGCACCCGGGGCCAGTAATCAAAATGTCCACCCCTAAGAGAAATTACAAACTTTAAAAAGTGACAATTATTTATTGAATTTCCTTATATTCACATCAGTTTTCCATTCAAAATATTCATTTTGCCGCCACATTTTCTGCCCCCTCGATTCTGCTGTCCGGGACGGCCGCACCTCCACCACCACACACCACCCCCCCGCCCCTCTTCCCAGATACGTCACTAGTTACTACACAAACATCACTCTGTTTTATACTTTGGTGTACCGTTGCAAATTATTCTACTAATTAACACAAAGGTGGATATGTTAGCACTGCATGGCTGCATGTTTATTATTTCGAAACTTATACGTCACAACTGTACACAGTACTCTCTTACTTGGGTGTTTTTACCTACTGTACATGTTGTATTCTAATTTGTTTCGTGTGTTTTGTTGCTAGTTTTAAGTTGTCTTGTGTGTAACTGATGTTGGTTGACCGTGTGTATTGTTGTAGTTGTCTTGTGTGTATTGTTGTAACTGTCTTGTGTGTATTGTTATCTTATGTGTATTTGTTGTACTATGAGAGGACTGCTTTTTTTTTTAACTCTAGATGCCGGACTGCTGGCTAGAAGTCAGTATTCGGAAGGTCCTGCGACCGGCAATCTCGACACAGGTTTTCTTTGGTTTCTCCGTGCCTATAAGCAAATGCTGAGATGGTTCCCCAAATTCCAAGTTGCCACTACATGCTTCTCATGTAGCCCTCCCGACTTAAATTTAGTAGTAGGGATGTGGGTATGTAGACTGGATTGGGTTGGCCCAGGATAGGGACAGGTGGCGGACGCTTGTGAGTACGGTAATGAACCTTGGGGTTCCGTAAAATGCGGGGAATTTCTTGACTAGCTGCAAACCAGTTAGCTTCTCAAGAAGGACTCTGCACCATGGGGTAAGTAAGTAAGTAACCTATTTCATATTTTGTATGCATGTAAAATAACCACTGCCACCGGGTGACAACCCAATTGCAGTATATACATATTATTATTATTATAACAAAACCTTCAAACATGTACCTCCCTCTCCCTTTCATCAACCCAAGTTAGCCCTTCAAAGCCCTACGGCCAGTACACGTACTAACTTAACACTGGAACTCTGCAATTTGTCCACATAGTGCTATTTATATGTTTCGCGTAATTCTTACGATAAACAGCAAATATTTACCTTAAGAGCATTCATCAGTGTTCTCTGTGAGGGGTCAAATAATCGTAAAATGTATTGTAGATCCATTTCATTCTTCATCGCAATTGCTTGACGTCATCTTGGAGTACCGTGAAGACATTACAGATCAACTTGCATATGTTAATGACGTGATACGTACGTTGTGTACCTTGCATAGTGCTTCAAAAATTAAGAACTGCGTGCCGCAGTGATTTCAGTTAATCAGAAGTGCAACACAAAGCCATGTAAAGCACAATCTTTCGTTACTATGTAGATAAACTCGTCAAGGGAAGATTCTTATTCGGTTTCCATTTAATGAAATCAGGCTTCCAGGCACCATACTCTTCCAATAAGTATAACATTGCTGTAAGGTTGCTAGTACTGTTTACTGTCATGACCTACCGGGGTGCTGATAAGTCCTTAGCCAGACCAGGATGGAAACAAGCTCGGAAGCAATGCAGGGACACGCGCGATTTCAACAACATCGAGACGCAGCTGGGCATCAAGTCCCCCCCCCCCCCTGTAAGGGGGGGCGCAAAAGGAAATTCACCCCATTCTGCAAGAAACATTGGCTTGTCTCCTTCCTGGTCGGGCTAAGGACTTATCAGCACCCGTGTGACACGGACCATCAGGTTTACCAAGTATTTTAGTAAACACAGTACCTGTGAACTTTTTCAGCCATCTGCCTCTCACAGTACCATTAAGTTGCCTGTGTACTTCACGACGCATCACGCCATACAGACCGCGGGGAAGGACAGAGATGGTGTTCATTAAGTATCAGTGTAAAGGCAGGTAAAGGTAAAGTTGGCCTTGGCATGCAATGACGACATATAGGGAGAGTGTTATGCTACAGTCATACGCATTCTTAACCCGGGCATCACATGGCGGTGTGGTCAGGTCCACATCCCGACCGCTTTATACACTGTCTCTACCGGTAAGAAGTCCGTTCTGGGGAAGGAGACGAGAAAAAAAAATTATTCGCCTCTGACAGGTTTCGAACCCCTCAGGTGGGCACTATATAGATAAGCGCACTCAGATTCCATAACAGAACTGATGCAAGACAAAAACCACTCTTTTTGGCACGAAGAAATTTCACGTAACTGTATAATTTCTATTCTGGGTCTTACTGCCTCAATGTGTTCATTGCGGCCAATAATCAGCCCTTAATTTTTAGATGCTTCCGCAGCGGGACAAAGTTTATCCACGTTTCCAATAGCGACACCCGATGACGTCGGTTGTGACGACAAAGAGGCGGTGGCGGGCGGAACGCAACTTCGCAGCCCCGCGGAACCGTAGGTGCACCTGTTGCTACGAACACACCCAACTGCTGCCTCGACGTTTGCAATCCGAAATTTCTAAAACACTTCAGACGACACATCGCGCTATCAATTAAAACCCGACATACGCTAAAACGATTCCGCCACAACAAAAGCAGTCTATTCTAAATACTGTGTTCTGTTATGCAGGGTTCTGTCTTGGGTAAAAATATACAGACTTCAGTAAGCCTAAAATTTCGTCATGACATTTTTAATCCGTTTTAATAATATACTCTTATCTATGCCGCAGTCTCACACTCTGCGCTACAAGTCCTGCCACCTCATACTTCACTTAATCCCAGTATTATTAGGTAACAAGAGCGCAGTCGATGTACGTAGTGCCTACTCCACAGGGTGGAAAATCGAACAACAGTTCCTCTATTCTCAATAGTGCAAGATATTTTTCTGTCTACTTAAGTGTCTACACGGGCTCCGAGATTCGCTCAATCTTCTATTCAATGGGTGCCGAAATTCTCGTAACAGTCCGGTTAGCGTAGTCGGGCTGGCCGATACGGGGTTCGAATCCCGGAAAAGACACGAAATTTTTCCCTTCTCCAAAATGATCGCACCGACTCTGGGGACCACTCAGTCCCCCATTCAATGGGCATCACAATAAGAGTGGCCGCGCGCACGAGCGATTTTAATCGCTGCGACAACAGTAGCAGCGATTTAAAACGCGGGCGATTTTTTATGCATGACCGAACACTACGGCGAGTCTCCAGGCAATGATTCAGTTAAGTCATGGATGGACTGCAAGGATACACTGAGCACCGGTATGTGCTGTGTTGCTTCGAACGCGAAACGCAAAGAAAAGAAAGAAGTTTTGGTTACATCCAATAACTAGTCATCCAATAACGAGTCAAAGGTTACTTGAAGGAAAACTCTACTCCTTGTACGAAGACCTGAAGGCACATCCACAAAAGTTTTTTAGATATTTCAGAATGTCTAGTGCAACATTTCATAAACTGCTGGTTTTACTTGGTCCAAGTCTGTCATTTCAATATACCAGAAAGAGAAATTCCGTGGCAGCACAAGAAAGGTTAGCAGTGACATTACGGTAAAAGAAAACTTATGTCTTACTGTTGATACACATTTTATTCATTATAGTTTTATCGGAAACAGATAAAAAAATTCGCAATATTCATTATTCATTACAGTTCTGTCTATCAAATATCCCAAAATTCGGATGAATGATTGTATAATGCATCCGACACAGTTGGGGAATTTACAGTTCTGTTGTTTGGAATATTTGACACTGCTGATGTGTTGTGGGATTGCAAATTATACTCGTGTCTGTGGTAAAGAAGTCGTTGCGGTAAAACCCTGCGCATACTGCGGCTAAAACACCACATTTATGGCCTCCCTCATAATGCCCAGCATTTCCATCTTTGCCCAGTACTTACGGTCATCGTTCAGTTTTGTATATGCTGGCACAAGGGACAACAAGCACGTCCCATCATCATCAGTGTGTCCACTCTTCTCCTTCAGCATGTCCAGCAACTGCTGCTCATAATTTATCTTGCGCGAGGTAGGCTGTTGCTTTCAACATGTAGAAGTTTCTGATGCACCACCACTTGCACGTTGTTCATCCTCTAGTGGCTAGGGTAAGCAGGAATAACGCTTTAACTCCACCCCATACGCCTTCAATACGTGGACATGATGAACTTACCTCTTTTCAATCGGGAACACGTTCCCAAGGCGTAAGGTAGCCACGATGTGAAGCTGACCATTTACCTCCAAGTAGAGCCGAGGTTAAGAATGCGTGGAGCTAAATCCCCACTCTTCCTACATTTATCAAATTTTACGTTAATAATAATCAGATGGACAATATAAATAATGTAACCCCGCATTATGTAACTTCATTCTTCACCTGCCTCACACGAGATACAAGCACCTCTCTCGGCAATTTATTCCCACGTATCTCGTAAAGCCGATCCCAGTGGCCGCGCGGTCTAAGGCGTAGGTCGACGGCCGATCGCTTGCTGGAAATGCGGTTTCGAATCCCGCCGGCGGCATGTATGTCTCTGTCTTGCGAATGTTGTGTGTTGTTAGGTAGACGGGCGACGGGCCGATCCCTCGTATAGGGGAGTCCTACCGAGTGTTTATGTGTCAATGAGTGTGAACAAGCGCAACAATAACGCTCTACAGCTACAGTGAGAGGCTCAAGACGCCAGACTATAAAGAACATCACACAGATTTACTTAAATTTCTTGTCGCTGTATAAATTCTAACGAATTCCGCCCAACAGCAACTTAAACGATAAGAAACGCATAACGAAGTTTATGACGGTATGTACAGGGGTGCTGATAAATCCTCTGCCCGACCAGGAAGGAAACAAGCTAATGTGTCTGTCAGAATGGCGTGAATTTCCTTCGGCGCCTTGCCTTGCAGGGGGGAAAAAAACTTGACGACAGCTCGCGTCTCCATGTTGTTGAATTCGCGTGCGTCCCTGACAAGCTTCCTAGTTGTTTCCTTCCTGGTCGGGCTAAGGACTTTTCAGCACCCCGGTATTCTTCATCTTGTGCTCTGAGAGTAGTCAGAGATTGACCGGACTTGAATGCGCATACTAAAACCCACAGATTACGATTCAGTATCTCATGAACATATTCAGTTTCTTCTCTACTCAGACCCCTGACAGCCGCGTGACGCTATAAAGTCGAGGTTAGCACAGCAGTAGCACCAGGTGCACAGCTACTGTACCCTGCAGCATGAATACGCAAACACAGGGCCAACGAGCCCACAGAAACAAAATACTGTGTTTACAGCAACTGAAAACCACCCACTATTCAGGCCAATTCGAATGTATTCGAGAGACCTCAAACAAGAAATCAAGGTCTAATATAACAGCTATATTAGAAAACCACGTTTACTTTCACGACAATTTTATAAAAAAAAATGGCCACGTGCCTTATGGACACGACAGAATCGGGGTACGCACGTGGGTAAGAAACAGGGGCATATTAGCCAGCACCGGCAGTACTGTGGCCTGTGTCCATTCTCATTCGTTCCTTTTATAACAGTCAACAACATTACACTCGCAAATACATTTCTGATCTGAATAAATATTACACGAAACGGGATCCCTCGTGGTGACAGAATTTACCATGCTTTATTTTTTCACGAGTTTAGTGACGCAACACAATCCTGTTTCTTACAATTTTAACCAACTTAAATGATCAGAGTTCCACTCGAACACGTCAAACAGCTGTTCAGGCAATGAGCACATACTCGCCATTATTGATAGCCCCAAGAAGTACAGAGAGGAATAAATCTGTCCCAGTGCCTTTGGGTCCACTACAAACCCCACACCGCCTGGCCTGAGACTGAACCGAGGTTAATTAAAGGACTACTAGCGTTCCAAGGAAAACTCTGCTCTACGTAGTTAGATGTTTAGCTGAGTGTTTCTCAACCTTTGTGAGACCGCGGCCCGGTAAATTCTTTTTTCATAACACGAGGGCCCGGTCCCAAAAAATTAACTCGTAAATACCTTTCCATTTTTTTTAAGTTCACACATTAAACTAACATAAGTATTAATAATTAATTATGGCATAAACATAAAGAGTATTAGTACACTTATGTATACGGTGTGGCATGTTGACAAATATAAAATTACATTGAAATTAGTTATCAATCACTGGACTAATGAAATCTTGTAGCATATTGTAGTTTCCTAAGGCCATCATCTGGGCTTGAGTTTTTCGACACATTCACGAATATTTATTCTCATAAGAATATTTCCATTATAAAACATTTATTCATGAAAATTACTTAGAAAACTAAAATGACGAATTCAGGAGAACCTCTCGCGGACCGGTACAATTGATGCCAGGGCCCGGCGGTTGAGGAACACTGGTTTAGCTAGTTATATACATACATCCACACACATTTCATAAAGCTGGTACGCATGAATGGCGGAAAGAATTTTAACATATGGCCTACATACGGAAAGAGAACCGCCCCCAAGTTACGCCCTCTGCAACACGGCATGCTTCAAGCCCTTTCCGCCGATCAAGTGTACCGAATTTATGAAATGTGTCAGGGAATTCTGAATAACCCTGTAGATACGTAGTTGGTTATTCACTTTCAAAATGCCATACGGTTTTACAGTACGGGAAGTAAATGTAATTTTATTTACAACCGCAAAAAAAGTCCAGCCTTTACTCTGCCGAATTTCACGAAATTCACTCACGCTCAACGACACTAACGATATGCATATTTCTTATGTCAGATTTAACCCCAAATCGGAATAAATGTTACATGCGGACAGCAATTAATCTACGTCCGGAAGTGGGCACGACTGCCACAGCACCGATTTTCACTCAACTCACAATCGTTCAGCGACGTCATGTGCGCAAATTGTGCAAATCCCGTTACAAAATTTCGTCCAAATCTGTCAGGAAATACGGGCGGTAGGCAGAAATTTAATACCGTCCTCAAGTACAGATGCATGTCACTGCGAAAATTTTCATGGAATTCTGAACTCACACAGAATTTCACGAAAATAATTAAAAACACGGTTTATACGGGCAGACGGACAACCGGATGGATGTGGTCTCCACATACGGCGTTTCTTTAGCTTAGTAAGAACGCAAATATTAATAATAATAATAATAGAGTCACCACACGAACACATTTTTTAACATCAACAAACGCACATTGGCCGCAACGCAATTTTGTTCAGCAAAGAAACTTGTATTGTCTTACGCACAATTCTTTTCATTTCAGAAAAGCCAAAGCAATGGCCGTACGCAAATAAGGCCATACCGATGTAAATTCGAACTCCAGAAAGCCACAAAATCAGGCGCCACAGATCATTCGGAAAGACGGGTGGCGGCGAGAGTAAGGCAGGCGTCGGCACAGTATGAATCGCAGCACAAAGCGTGCGTCGTGCTCACGGATTTTGTTAATTGATTAGAGACATTTCTGGGCTGCTACTGTAAATGGATGTAAGGGATGCCCCTTTTTCTTTATGACACAAATGACGAGATCGCCGTTTGCAGTAACCATGAAAGCCGCCGCTCTTGCATTCATAACGGTTTTGTATTAAACATATACTGTATACTGAACCTGATATGGAGTGTCTCAACGGAGTACAATTAGCTTCATTTCCTCTCCCCCCATAACAAATATGGGGCACGAGGTGGCACAGCTAGTTGAGGCACTGCGGTATAAGTCGGAAGGTCGCGGGTTCGATTCTCGATGGAATCATTGGAATTTTCAATTGACAATCTTTCCGGCCGCACTACGGCCCTTGGGTTGCCTCAGCCTCTAACAGAAATGAGTACCAGGAATATTTTCTGGGGGGTAAAGGCGGCCGGTGCGAAGGGCTGACGTTACCACCTTCACGGCCTGTCCAGACCTGTAACGGGATTGCTTTACCTTTACCACAACAAATATACGAAATACGCTTATCGGTGAAGGGGAGGGGGGGGACAGAAAAAGAACGCAAGAGATTAAAAGACTGCAAGAAAGAAAAAGATAAGGAAAGGAAAGAAAAGAAAGAAACTTTCCGCAAGTTGACACTGGTGTAACTGTTCTTTTACATCGCTTATGTGCCTGTCTTACGACAGACAGACAGACACAACCTGCACGCGTACATACAGACGGTCACGAAACGGGCCCTAGCTGAATAGTAGTAGGTGAGAAGGAGAATGTGTGACGTCACTACTACTACTACTACTACTACTGCTGCTGCTACTACTACTACTACTACTACTGCTGCTGCTGCTGCTGCTGCTACTACTGCTACTACTACTACTACTGCTGCTGCTACTACTACTACTGCTGCTGCTGCTGCTGCTACTACTGCTACTATTACTACTACTACTACTGCTGCTACTACTACTACTGCTGCTGCTGCTCCAGAGCGTTATCTGTTATCATTGTCCTAAGCACCTGTCTGTTATGGGATGTGCAGAGTACAGACTTGCTATGCGATACAGCTGCCCTCCTCTGGGGAGCCGTAAATGCTTTGCGCAAAACGTCTACATGCACTTGTTGTGATCGTGGTGACGGATATGGTGGTAATAAACAAGATGTAACGAAACTACTGTTGGCACCTCCACTAAATTCCACATTATCTGCACACATAACACAGCGCATTTAAACATAAATAAAGAGTAATAAATCAACGGCTTAAAACTGCCAATTCACCGGACACTCTATTTTAACACAGTTCCACTGCCTTTTGCACGCTTCGGTAAGCCACGACGTCTTCCCCTTGTAGCTTGTCACATGTTTCATCTTACAGAGTGACGACACACAGATCGATATTTGCCTCCCCTTCCCCGTCTTCCCGCCAGCACACGCATGCAACAAGTAGTTTTGTTGAGGGGGCTTTGCTGGAATACAACACGGATTACAGGATTTGTAAAACCCGCGCAGTTTCCTTTGACCGCAATTGGAACGCAAAGTAACAGCGTTCGCTTATTTGGTTCCCTATTAGTCAGCATCACCATGGCGACCACTGCCGTATTTGTGATGCGGCGCTTCGCAAAACTCGTATGAATAATCCAACATTTCAGCGTTACTTTAAATGCTATCGTCTTTGCCAATGTTTCTGAGGGCTCTGTTTAAGATCTTCTGAAGATGGGGCGCTACCAGCTCCAATTTCCAAAATACAGTTAATGGACAATGGCTGCAACAACAGTCACGCTTATTCACGGCTTGGTGACAACGTGACGCGCACGTGGACCACAAAGTGGCCAAAGAATAATTACAAACGACTGTAAATGATCAAATATGAAGCGGGAGGGCAGTCGAGGTGTTTTAACAACAGTCAGTTGTGGGTTCGAACCCCGGCTTCAGCGGTGAAAGGCAAGGCGACTAAATCACCCGGAACATTGTGCGGCCGGCACACGAACTCTGGGCAGTAGTGACTGTGGAAGTGGTTCGAAGTTTCCTCAGAGACCTTGCAGCCACCCAAGTGCCTCACAGGACTCTTCACGTGCAGTAAAGATTTGAGCTCGCCACATCGCTGCCCAGACAGACCCCGATTAAGCGGAGGCACGGGTTCAGTACTTCAGGTGGACACAGCAGCACTGTGCCAGCTTCACATCCCTGCTCGTCCACATTCCCTCCACCTAAGCTACAGGGTCACAGGCCTGTGCGACATGCCCGAATAGCCAACCAGTTCGTTATCACAATGCAGTCCTTAACCGTGGCCTCACCTCTGACCCTGTCATGATGTATCAGCACCCAAAAAAAAAAAAGCGACCCCAAATCGCAGCCAACCTAGACACAAATGACACACTACGGCACATTCTTCTTCCGCTTTAGGTACGCAAGCTGCCACTGTAATTAATACAGTTTCGAAATTCGTCAAATTTGCCAGATGGGCCACGGTGTCTATGCGGAGCCCTTGAAACGTAACCAGTGTACTCGAATCACATTCGCCAATTCCCCACAGCTAGATAGATACCTAAAACCATGCCTGTTGTGCTAATCTGGCGATCTGTAGGCACTAGACAACAAGACAGCCGCTAATGGTGTAGTCTGTGAGCATCACGTAACACGCCACATGTAATTTCATTTATACTCAACTAAGAAGTAAAGCATTCCCCGTGTCGATTTTTACGGAACTCGCTATCACTCATCAGCATTATAATCAGACGGTGTATATCGAATTTCACCCAGATCAAACAAGAAACGTGGAAATCACAGATGAAAATTCATTCATTCACGGCCGTCAGTAATGTACGGGTATCACTGTGCCGATTGTGACGAAACTCACAACTCACAATCACTCAAAAAAAAAATGTATGCGTATCTCCTGCACCTAACCCAACCACCCCCCCCCCCCCCCCCCCCCCCCCCCCCCACACACAAACAACAACACCCCACCCCCCCCCCACACACACCAAACACCCCACCACCACCCACCCCCCCCCACC
>Ga0123354_10015045_pt1 | contig 12064 bp, 7 predicted proteins | sample TergutLab28metaG_2_FD_97872 | JGI IMG/M metagenome (GOLD analysis project Ga0123354, IMG submission 97872) | Labiotermes labralis P4 segment gut microbial communities from Petit-Saut dam, French Guiana - Lab288 P4 | ecosystem: Host-associated > Arthropoda: Insects > Digestive system > Gut ... | reverse complement strand
TTTTCGCAACCAATAATCAAAATAACTAAAGCAATCATAAAAATTAACATCAGTTTCTTTTTCATAATATTTCCCTTTTTATTATCAAATCGTTATTCACTATAAATCACTTGTAAAATCCCCGGACTACACCGATGCGAATCCCACCTGTACTTCATGGGATATGGAGGTGTAAGAAATGGGGAGGAGCCTCCGGCGGGGTACCCTTTTCTTACACCTCCTTTCACGAGCCATCTTGTTATCATGAGGTTGAGTCCATGTGAGACAAAATAATATTTTGGGCAAATTTTTTTTGTGTTATTAAAAAAATCTGTAAGTTTAAGAGAGAGAGAGAGAGAGAGAGAGAGAGAGAGAGAGAGAGAGCAATTTTTGTGCCAAGTGAACAAAATTCGGTAAAATATTTCTAAAATTCATATATTTTTTTCTCTTAATAACAAATAATAATTTGTATTTATTATTTTTGCAAGTAAATTATAATAACCATAAAAATAATAAACATATTCTGATTCTCGTCTTTCACCTTTACCATTGGACTACGTCAATGTAGCACTCTTGCGCGCACCATATGTCAATATTTTGGATTAAAACCAATTTTTTGTTTTGATTCCTGGTTTTTAATAAAACTACCCAAGCTGGTAATAATTTCATTAATTATTGCTGCCTGCTCTGCAAAATTATGGCTTGTATCATCTATGTGTAACATTAAAACTTTTTCCAAATTTTCCAATTTATCTCGCATGGGTTTGGCTATATAACGTCTCATTTCTATAAAAGCTTTAACAATCGCTATATTTATTTTTGTAGCTAGTTTACTGTTTAAAACAGAAGACAGCATTACAATACCATGCTCGGTAAAAGCATAAGGGAGTTTGCGCCGCCCACCCCAACTTGAAGTCACAAATTGTGACTTCAAGTTGGATACTCCAAACTGTGCTCTCAAAAAGTCGTACTCTTTTTCTGTCAACTGAAACATAAATTCCGATGGGAAACGGTCTATATTGCGTTTTACAGCTTGATTCAGCACCTTGGTTTCTACCTGATATATTTTTGCCAAGTCTTCATCTAGCATTACCTGATATCCCCGAATCTCGTAAATTAATTCTTGGATGGTTATTATTTTGTTTTTATCCATTTCCTTATCTCCATAAAAATATGAATTTCCGTAACTCAGAAAAGCAATACCAGTTACGGACATATATCGCAATGCTGTTTAATCATTTTTTTATATCTTTTATTTACATGGGTAATAACAGTAATACTTCAATATATTTATATAATATTTTATTAACATCGTATTTTCATAAAGGTTTTAATAATTATCAAAGTCATGCTACAGGTCATGAGCAAGGTCGTGTTGTTGGTCGTGAAGAAGGAAAAAAGTATTTCTTGGAACTGTTGGATCAAGGACTTTCTATTGATGAAATAAAAAAAAGGTTAAATCAAAATAACATCAAAACGCAAGATGAAAATAAAATTTTTCCATAAGATTTCTGAAAATCTCATCATCAAATCTTGGAGCAACTGCATTAAACCCTTCAAGATGTTTTAGATCACTAAAAGCGTTATTATCATAATATTTTTTCATTGCAGAAATTATTTCATCAATAGTGTTGTTGTTTTTAAATAGCTTAACCCCATACTCTATGCACTCCATATCAACAACAAAAGGAGTTAAAAGATTTGAGATATATGCATCTGCAACAGAGGCAGCAGATGCTTTTACATCTATTGATGCATTATCTGCAGAATCGGAAAATGTAAAAATCTTTTTGCCGGAAATATTATAAACTGTATAGGAGTTGCATTTTCCTGTTTCTCCATTAAAGTTATTTTCAGAAAGCTTTATCAGCAGATAGCAAAGAAAATGGTAAACAATATTTTTTATACTATCCTTTCCATTGATTATTGAATGGAAATCCCAATGATCTTTTTCTCCTCCTACTCTTATTCCTTTTACAAGTCCGCTTATTTCAAGCTTGCCCAATTTACCATCAAGCAAAACAGGAGGAGCAAACCATTTTGTTGTTAAAGCAGAATTATGTCCAAAAAATAGATCTACTGCATCAGAATCAAAATATCCATGCTTCTGCAAGTTAGCGTGCAAATCATTGATTTTTATTTTAAATATCTCATATTCTTTTTTTACAGCAGGAATATCTGCCACCTTGCTTTCCAGTATTTTTCTTTTATAAATTGAGTCAACAAAAGAATCACAGTCAAAATTTCCTGTTACTTTTCCCAATTCCCGAATAACATGGAGCTGTTCAAAATAATCGATTTCCAAATTTTCCAGAACATCATTTTCTGTAAGATCAAGAGAATTTGCATAAATAGAAAGTTCGTTCTCAAGGAAGTAACTTAAAGGAGTTTTTAAAAACATGACTACATCGTTTACTGTTGCTGGATATAGAGAATTTTCTGATTTATTAATATTTTTTCCAAACACAGGAACAGAAGGCTTTTTCTTTCTATCCAGAAAAAAAGAAATCGCAGGCTCATAATTTTTTTTATCATAAGAAACGCCATATTTTGAATCTTTCATATAATAATCAGGGTTGTATGGGAACAGAGGATGGGAAGTAGTTATTTCCTCTACATTTTTGTTTCCAATAATATCGCCAATATCAGAAACAACAACAGAAGGTTCTCTTGATTCTCCGGTTACAGCATCTGTTCCGTTATATGATATACCCAAATATTTTTCTGCTGATATTATTGTCTCAAGAAAAGCAAATGAATCGCTGTTCTGTTTTGAAAGATCAATATTTTTTTCTGTAACATTTCTAAGGTCATAGCTTAGTGGTTTTTCTTTTCCAGGAAAAACATCAATATCCATCCCTATCATGAAAATTGCAGAAAAAGGGATCGCTCTAAGAGGCTTGATCGAAGAAAAACAAACCCCTGCAGAAAGATAGCGCCCCTTATAGTGCCCGCTGCTTTTTGAATATTCATCAAGAAGCGCTTTAAAAACAGGAAATTCAACCAGAAGAGCTTCATCGGCATTTTCAGGATCCTCAGAATGGATAAGGGTTGCTGATTTTAAATTATTGATCTGCCTGAAAATATTTTTAAGAAAACTTCTGTTTTTATCATCATCTGTCCCTTTTATTGGCTTAAGATATTTATCCATTATTCTTTCAAAAAAAGAACTCCACTCAGAAAGCTGCATCTTTGATTTTTTTATATGGCAAAGATCATCATAAAGCGACTGCACAACAGCAAACATAATCGATATCTTTTTTTCCTCGCTGCTGCCGGAAAGGGTATATGGCAATATTTTTTTTCCATCCGGAAGAGAGAGCCCCTCGTCTCTGTTATCAAAAACAAGTCCTGCAATTATCCGCTGGTATCCGTAGTCCCATGTGTTTGAATTATCTTTATAAGAGAGGATATCTTCTCTGTGCCTGTAATCAACGCCCCATTTGATCGAAAGCCTGTCACAGATTAAAAGCCATTCATCAATATCTTTTCTTGATAATCCATATCTTTCCATAAAACATTGGCTTGAAAATATTTTAAAAAGGTCTTTGCGGGAAAATCTTGATCCACAAAGTTCTGCAAGATCAAGGAATGTTTTTATATAAGCAGATTCTTTTCCAATATTTATATCCATAATATTATATGGAATATCAAGCAACTCATCTTCGGCTGGAAAAATAGATTCTATAAAAGGAAGATATTTGTTTATATCAGGCGCAACAACCCCTATTTCGTGAAATTTAATCCCTTTTTCAGATACAAGCTTTATAATATTATTTTTTAGAATTTCTATTTCCCTTTTTTTCCCTGATACGGAAATAATCGCCATAGAATTATCACTGGAGTAGCTATCTTTATCGTTACCCAACAGAGGCGTGTTATTAAAAATTGCTGATTTAAGTTTTTCCAGACTCGTCTCTATAGACAAAAGCTCATAATGCTCTTCTACTATTACCTTTTTTTTAGAAAGTATATCAGCCAACCCTTTTACAATAGACGCCCATTTTTCAACTGCAGGAAGTGTGGAATTTGAATGCTTTGAAAAAGAAGCAGAGTTGCTGTAAAGAGGAGATGGAGATAATATAAAGTGCTTAACAGATACTCCGCACTTTTCCGAAAGATAGCATAAAAAATTCACAGCCTGCTCGCTTAAGAAAGAAGAACCAAAAATTACAATATTATTATTTAGCTTTGGCGCCGGGAATTTGTTTTCAAGAATATCTGTAATCAATTGTCCTATGTGCAGATATGGCGATGATTTTGAAAAAATAATTCTCCACAATTCTGCCTGCCATTTTTCATGATGCAGCGCATAATTGAATTCACTGTTTTCTATAAAACTTTTTCCAGCTTCCCAGGCTGTAACCATTTCAGGACAGTTAAACCCATAGTAATAAAATAATCCTGCGATGCTGTCTGCAAGAGAAAAAAGCCGTTCGCTTTTAATGAGCTTTGCATCAGAATCATCTTTTTCCGATGATTCATCAATATATTTTTTAACAATTTGGAAATCAGGATAATCTTTTATTTTATAAAAAATTAGTTCTAGCTGCCTGTATATTATAATTTTTAGATCATCAAGATACACAAAGCTTTTCTTTTCAAGTATTTCAGGTATACCGGAAAACTCTTTAGCAATGCTTATCAGGGCTTGTTCCTGAAACTTAAAATTGATTCCGCTGCAAAGTCCTGTTAAAGAAGCTATTTCGAACTTTAACCACTCCTCCATATTTTTATTCTGGATTATAACTATTGTGTTATTATCAAAAACTTTTACATTGGATGAACTTTTAACATAAAGAGGCAACAACTTTTTTAATGAATTGCTGAAATAAGCAGTATAATTTGACATAACTCTCTTTAACCGGAATAACCGGAAAGTTAATCTTTGCGATTGCCGGGAATATTTAAAATATCTCTTGGCTTGCTTCCATTTTGCGGACCTACTATTCCCCTCCGCTCCATCTCTTCGACAAGACGGGCAGCTCTGTTATAACCAATTTTTAATCTTCTTTGCAAATATGAGGCAGAGGCTTTTCCTGCTACTGAAACAACTTCAAGCGCTTTATCCATAAGAGGATCTTCTCCGTAATCATTTTCGTATATCGAAGCATCCTCATCTTCATCATCTATAAATATTTCATCATCAATATATTCAGGTTCGCCATATTCTTTTACTTTTTCCACAACTCTCTCAGCTTCGTTTTCTGAAAGATATGCACCCTGAATTCTTGTAAGATACGGATTCCAGGAAGATGTAAATAGCATATCCCCTTTTCCAAGAAGCATTTCCGCTCCCACAGAATCTATTATAATTCTTGAGTCTGTTTTACTTGCAACCATAAAAGCAATGCGGGATGGGATATTCGCTTTTATAAGTCCTGTTATAACATCGATTGACGGCCTTTGCGTAGCAAGAACAAGATGAATACCAACAGCTCTTGACATTGCAGCAAGCCTTGCAACTGTTGACTCAAGCTCCTTGCCTGTTGTTGCCATAAGATCCGCAAATTCATCTATGATTACAACAATATACGGAAGAGGCATTGTTGCGATTTTATTGCTTTTTATCTTTTTATTAAAAGAATGGACATCCTTTACCCCCAGAGCATCGAGAAGCGCGTAACGCTTTTCCATCTCGTAAATGCAGTACTGCAGCGCCTGAAATGCTTTTTTTGAATCTGTTATAACAGGAGTCAAAAGATGGGGAATATCATTATAAAGTTTAAGCTCTACAATCTTTGGATCAATAAGTATCATTCTTACTTCCTGCGGTTTTTTGTTATAAAGAAGCGATACTATTATTGAATTAACGCACACAGATTTTCCGGAACCGGTTGCCCCTGCTATAAGAAGATGTGGTGTTTGCGTAAGATCGATTATCTGTTCCTCTCCTGTAATATCTTTTCCAAGAATAACAGGAAGATGGTATTTTGAATATTGCGGATAGTCTTCAAAAATAAGCTCTCTGAAAGAAACAATAGCCCTGGTTCTGTTCGGCACTTCTATTCCGACCGCATGTTTTCCCGGAATAGGGGCAACGATTCTTACCCTTGATGCTGCAAGGCGCAGCGCAATGTTATCTGCAAGGTTTGTTATTTTTGAAAGCTTTACTCCCGGAGCAGGAAGTATTTCAAACATTGTAATTACAGGTCCACGCTTTATTCCAGTAACTTCTGCTTCTATTTTAAATTCAGCAAGAGTTTGTTTTAATATTTTTGCCTCTTCTCTGGTGCGTTCATCGATTGCCATAAAACCTATTTCTTCATATTCATCAAGTATATCAACAGGAATTTTGTAGCTTGTTTTTTTAAGATTAATTTTTTTCTGCGATGCAAAATATTCTCTGACAACAATTGGGCTATCATCCGACTCTGTTAAAACTTTGGCAATATCTTTATCAGATTCTGTCTCAAGAAGATCTTCATTCTCGTTTTCATCTTCTTCATCCTGATTATCTGCTTCTTCCAAATCCGGCTCTATAGCAGGCAGACCATCATCATTTGCCGGTGAGAGATCTTTTACCTCTTCGTCATTTTTTTTCATTCTATAATATGCCGGCTGGCTATAAATCTCATCATCAATATCATCAGGAGCTTCTATTGGCAATAACTCAGACTCTCTTTTGTTTTCTATACTTTCAGAATCAGGAGGCGCATATTCTGCAGGAGAATAATTGAAATTTAACTCGGCAAATTTTGTTCTTGGTGAAGAGTCTGAAACAGTATTATCCGGATCATTATCATTGCCGTCTTCCATGGAATTTTGATCCTGCAAGGCAGGTTCCTGATTTTCCACAGAGCTTTTTTGACTGTAATCTTCACTACTATCTTCTGCAGCATCTTGCATCTTTCTTCTTAGATGCATAAAAAAGCCAAGCCTTACAATAACAAAAAGCTCTGCTATTGTTAAAAGAAACAGAACAAATGGGGCAAATAATCCAAATGAATTCAGAAGAGCTTTTTCAACTGCGCTCAAGCTTGTTTTTACATACAAAAGACGCAACGCAAGGCTGATTGTTAAAAAAGGCAAAATTGTTGAAATAAGAAGAATTACATTATTTCTATTAAACTTCTCTTTTAGCAAAAGAAACACACAAACAAAAAGATATACAGGAATATAAAAAGCTGAATCAAAATAATAGTTATATAGAAATGATCCGGTATATAATACCGTGCTTGCACCTGATTTTGCAGAAAAAATTGCCAGAAAAAGATATATTGCTATAACAGCAATTACTAATGCGACTATAGTTTGTTTTTTATTTTTAAACACTAAAATTCTCCATTTTCCATCTATAAGAATACCAATTTAATGGTTACTGATTCAACCATTAAAATTTAATCATTCCCAACAGGATAAATGGACAATTATTCTGCTTTTATTGTTAAAGGATTTCCCGCATATATGCGGTCGGGATTTCTGATATTATTATCTTTGGCAATTTTTTTATAAAGCCAGGGAGTTCTATAGTAGGTATTTGAAATATCCCAAAGGGTATCGCCCCATTTTATAATGTACTTTGTATCCTCAGCCTTTTTTTCAGGCTCAACAGGTTTTATTGGCTCTGGTTCTTTCACAGGAATTGGTTCTGGTACTGCCACTGGAGTTGGCTCCACAACAGGCGGCTTAACCTCCTGCATCTCTTTAAGAGCTGGAACAACAGCAACAGGAGTATTAGCTTTTTCAGAATTTTTCGCCAAAGCAGGTTTCATAATAAGCGTATAAGCAAGAAAACCAAGTAAAAGCAATAATAAAATTATCAATATAATTACTATTTTTTTACTGCCTTTTCTCTTTGTGTCTTCATTTTCAACCTCATAAGAGTATTTTTCCTCTTCTTCTACATGACCTTTATCATATTCACTGCTTTTTTCATCTCCGCTGCCTTCATTCTCATCCATACCTGAATTATCATCAAAATCAGATGAAAAACTGGTTTCATCAACAGAAATGCCATCTTCAGAAGGGGAATCCTGCATATCATAAAAGCCAATATTACTATCTATTGAATCAAGGCTTACGGATAAAAACTGCTTAACACCAGATACTGGTTCAAATGCATGTACATCAAGTATGCCATCGTCACTTACACTTAACAGTAGTTCAATATCCGGAACTTTTCCATCTTCCTGATTGATATTATTGAGAATAAGGCTCGCAACATATACAGAATCATACATTGTCTCTCCTTCTCCCCTAAAAATATCAATTTTAACATCTTTTTGATTTTCTTTTACCGGAGAAAGAACAACCTTCTTTTTTGCTCTATCGTCTTCTTTTATAATGGGAAAATATGTTCCATTCGCAATTCGTATTCCGATTGTAGGGTTGTCCAATTTACAGCCTCCATAATTTCTAAATCTATATAAATAAAGCCTATAGCTGTAGTCTTATTTTGTCAATAAATTATTTGAAAATTGATATTTTGCACTTTTTCCTGAGCCCAAAACTTTATCGCCTTTTTTACACATATTTTAAGATTGATTTTATATTATTGACAATATTTTACCGATTATAAATAATAAAAATATGAATTTAACAATTCTTGCTGTTATTCTTGCTTTTGTGATTGTTGCGGCGCTTATTTTCATTATTATAAAGAAAATTTCAAATGATGGGAGCGCATCGGACAACACTAAAAATAAAGACAGAAATTCAATAATAAAATACGCAAATAAGAGGCTTGAACAAAATCCAAAAGATACCCAGGCCATAATTGAGCTGGCAAATCTCTACTACTCAGAGGAAACATATGATAAATCGCTCCATCTTTTTAAACTATTGCTTGATAAACCCGAAGGAACTTCGCAGGCAAATGAAGTTGATATAATATATAAATATGCAATATCAGCCCTTAAAACAGGCAAAATTGACGAGGCATATAAATACCTTGATTATGCAAAAAGAAAGAATAAAGATGTGTTTGAAGTCAATTATAATCTGGGTGTTATAGATTTTGACAAAAAAAGTTATGATAAAGCTCTCTCCTCATTTATTGCAGCAAAAAATCTTCTGCCAGATCATGCAGCTACATTACAATATATAGGCAAAATTCTTTTTTATTTGGGCAAGTTTAAAGAAGCTGTAGAATATCTCAGAAAAAGTTTTGAAATCGCTCCCGGAGATAAAGAGATTTTATATATACTTGGACAGGCATATAATGAATCAAGTCAAGTTGAAAATGGTTATAAAATATTCAACCATTTAAGGGTAGACCCTGTTTACGGTCCTCCGGCATCTCTTGAGGCAGGAAAAATAAATATAAAGAAAAAAAACTACCTCAAGGCAGTTGAAGATATGGAGCTTGGATTAAGGCATAAAGAGATTGACCCAAAAATAAAGATCGAGCTTCTTTACCAGCTTGGCAATACATATATATTGGAAAATAAAATAAACTCTGCCATTAAAAATTTCGATATAATACAAAGTCTTTCTCCTAATTATAAAGATGTTCAGATATTAAAAGCAAAATATTCAGAGCTTGCATCCAATAAAAATTTAAAAACTTATCTAATGTCTCCTACTTCTGAATTTTTAAATTTATGCAAAAGAGTTACTCCGTTACTATATCCTAATGCGCAGGTTAAAATTACAGATATTACTGCCACAAAAAATGATTATGTGGATATTATAGCCGAAGTAACATCCAACCAGATGGAAGATATTGCGCTTTTCAGATTTATCAGATCTACAACTGCTGTAGGAGATATAGTGCTTAGAGATCTCTATTTTAAAAGCAAGGATGTAAGGGCAGGACAATCATTCTGTCTTACTGCCGGCACATTTTCTGAAACAGCCTCGAAATTTGTTGAAGCAAGAACTATAGATCTTATAAGCGGAAAACAGCTTATGACTATTTTGTCAAAAGCAGCCAAGGGAGATTAAAAGCCTAATTCGGGCTAATAAATATTTTCTTTTTCTGTAATTACAATGTGGCGTTCTTCGTCAAGAAAAGGGACAGCAATTTTTTCAATTTTAAATAATTTTATTCCTGCTTCCTGCATCTCTGCTTCTATCTCTGCTTTTTTACCCTTATAGGAAAAAAGAAACCCTTTTGGATTTACTATACGGGCAATTTCTTTGTGATATTCAACAAAATCCCTAAAAGCCCTAAACGTTACTGCATCATATAAATCTTTTATATTTTCAAGCTCTGATTCTTCTATTTGAATATTATCAAGCGAAAAGAGCAATTTACAATTATTAAGAAATGCGGTTTTTTTTCCGGATCTTTCGATAAGAGTAAACATTTTATTAGGGAAAAAAATGGATAAAGGGATTCCGGGAAAACCAGCTCCTGTTCCTATATCTGCGATTGTGTTGAAATTCATTTTTGAAAGTAAAGGCGCTCCGGCAAGAGAGTCAAAAAAATGTTTTATAACCAGGCTCTCTTTTTCTGCTTTTATAAATCCTGTTTTTTTGTTCCAGATAGAAAGCTCTTCATAAAACGCAACCAGCTTGTCAACTTGCGCGTCATTATAAGCAATGCCGATAAGGTTTAATCCTTTTATAAAAAATTCTCTCATTTATTTTTTTTGCCAAGATAAACCATGAGAACCGCAATATCGGATTTTCTTACTCCGGAAATTCTTGAGGCCTGGCCTATTGTAGCAGGAGCTACTTCTTTTAATTTTTGTCTTGATTCATTTGAAATTCCTTCAATGTTATCAAAGTTGAAATTTTCAGGAATTTTCATTTTCTCCATTTTTTCAAAACGTTTTACCTGCCGTTCCTGCTTCTTGATATATCCTTCATATTTTATATCAAGTTCTACTAACGAAAGCAATTCTTCTTTTGAATTGCCGAGTTTTTCATCAATATTTTTTACATTATATATTGTAATTTCCGGATCTCTTATAGCCTGGGCAAAACTCTCTCCGTAATGTCTTCTAAGAAGGTTCGCAGTTTGCTCATCAAATATTTTTATTGCGTCTTCTGTTACTTTTCTCTGATTTAAAAGTTCTTTTATCTCCTCGGTTTTAAGAAGCTTTTCCTGAAATTTTTCATAAGCCTCATTACTTAGAAGCCCAATCTCTTTTGATTTAGGCATAAGCCTTTTGTCTGCGGTATCATGCCTTAACGAAAGCCTGTGCTCTGCCCTTGATGTGAACATTCTGTAAGGCTCCTCTGTCCCAAGCGTTACCAGATCATCTATAAGAACCCCTATATATGCTTCTGTTCTTGATAATACCATAGGTTCTTTTTTCGAAAGATAAAGAGACGCATTTATTCCAGCCATAAGCCCCTGGCATGCTGCTTCTTCATATCCGGATGTCCCGTTAGTCTGTCCCGCAATAAACAACCCTTCCACTTCTTTTGACATAAGCGATGGTTTTAACTGGCGTGGATCAATATAATCATATTCCACAGCATAACCCGGCCTTATTACCTCAACATTTTCAAGCCCGGGAATTGTTTTAAGAAAAGCTTCCTGAACTTCTTCCGGAAGAGAAGAGGATATTCCATTAAGATACATCTCTTCCGATTCAAACCCCTCGGGCTCAACAAATATCTGGTGCCTTTTTTTATCCGGAAATTTTACAACCTTATCTTCGATTGACGGACAGTATCTTGGACCTCTGCCTACGATTTTGCCTCCGTATAACGGAGATCTGCCAATATTTTCGGCAATTATTTTATGGGTATTATCGTTTGTATATGTCATATAACACGGCAACTGCTCTATTTCGATTTTTTCCCTGCTAAAAGAAAATGGGACAATATCCTTATCTCCTTCCTGGATTTCCATTTTACTAAAATCAAGGGAACTTCGTCTTACCCTTGCAGGAGTTCCTGTTTTTAGTCTGCCTATTTTAAAACCCATTTTTCTTAAATTAAGCCCAAGCCCAAGGCAGGCAGGCTCCCCAATGCGGCCCGAAACACCGGTATAATCGCCTATAAAAATTCTCCCTTCCATAAAAGTGCCGGTTGTAAGAACAACTGTGCGGGCTGCAAAAATCCTCCCTCTTTCGGTTATAACTCCTTTAATTTTGCTGCCTTTTTTGTTCATAATAAAATCTGTTACAGTATCCTGAAAAAGATTTAAATTTTTCTGTTTCTCAAGTGTCCATTTTGCAAGCTG
>Ga0123354_10015042_pt1 | contig 12064 bp, 13 predicted proteins | sample TergutLab28metaG_2_FD_97872 | JGI IMG/M metagenome (GOLD analysis project Ga0123354, IMG submission 97872) | Labiotermes labralis P4 segment gut microbial communities from Petit-Saut dam, French Guiana - Lab288 P4 | ecosystem: Host-associated > Arthropoda: Insects > Digestive system > Gut ... | reverse complement strand
GTATTTTACTCATTGCAGTTAATCAATACCAAAAGATATAATTACAGCTGTACGAGCTGCTGATGATGGGTGTCAACACCCGAAACATGTAGAGCTGCCTACAGAAATGTAACAAACTGAATAGGGCGCATCTTGTTGAAAATTCAAAATTAAACTCTTACGTCTCTCTCTCTCTCTCTCTCTCTCTCTCATTTTGAAGACAGGACTAGCCAACCAACGACGTGCAACAGGGACCACCTCGTTCTGCCTGCCGCTCCACTAATCAACAACTTCCTTATAAACTGTGGCAGGCGGCAATGCATTGCCGTCCTCACAACAGCTCGCCGCTGTTAAGACAGGCCACATAAATCAAGTCCTCAATCCGCAATACATACTTCTTGCAGATCCACCGCATTATTATTCTCCATTCTACGTCTAACTACATGCGGCGGAGATCTTCTTAATAAGTTAATATGTACTCAGCTAGCGAAGAAATTCCCCGAATTTTATGGAAGGTTCATTACCGCATTCAAAACAGCCTGCCACCGGTCCCATTAAACAAGATCAATCCAGTCCATGCCCCGCTTCTTGAAGGTTCACTTCAATATTATCATCCCATCTACGCTTCTGTCTTCCAAGTGGTCTCTTTCCCTCAGGTTTCCCTACCAAAACCCTGTATGTACCTCTCCTCTCCCCCATTCGTGCCACATGCCCCGACCATTAATTCCATTTGATATGATCACCCGAACGTTTGGTTAGGAGTACCAATACCATCTACGTCTAGCTCTTTCATATGATGTGTATCCTTCAGGATTCTCCACCAAAAAGCCTGCGCATGTGCGCATCAGCTCCCTCACCATAAAGCTGTGTAAGGGACATGCTGTACAAAACATAACAATAATCCACTGGACTTAGTGTTTGTCGTTTTCACGTCTGAACAAACATATTTGAGCAAACCCGGTCTTAGATGAAGACAGCTAAACTCTCTAAATTACTTTACAACCCCTTTTGTGAACTGTCGTAAAATACTTTCTACTCATGAAGACAACACGTTTTCGGTACCGACCGGTCGGAATGTCTCTGTACCAGTAACAGCTGTAAAACATCAGCTCGAAGGAACTGCAGTAAATAGGCACACAGTTATGCACTGTGCAAACACGGCGGTACACTCGGGTTCAAGGCACACCAGCACGGATACTGTTTTCTGGCCTTCGCACTTCTTCGATGTTAGGAGACGCTGACTGCGAGATGGTTACCGACATTTCGGGACAGTCTATCGTTCGCATCTTCACTGGTCAACTACCCACCGACGCCGAGTACCATCCCTGAAGACCGAAGGCCTCAAATACATCGCTGCTTATGCCTGAAATCTCCCATACTGTCTTGATATATAATGCTGTACAGTAAAGCAATGGTTTACAGAAGTTGAGAGGGAACCAGACGCCTCCATGTTCCTACACGGCGTCACAAACCATAAGACCATGAAATCTCACATGTACGAGTGCCAAGAGGTTCTCTCAGCTGCGTGCAAATTCAGTTCCTGTAGGATGCAAATTCGCCAACGTTTCGAAGCATCTTGCCGCATCCATCTTCAGGGAACTTAACGAAAATAGGTTAAGCCACAACTCGGTACTGTAAACGGGTATTTATAAAGGCCAATTTATACCTGTCCTTCCCATCGTCTCCTTTTTTCCTTCTCTCCTCCATTTTACACCCATTCCTTATGCTCTTCTGCCTATTTCCTTTCATCAAGGACGACGCGATGTAGTCTACATGCTCCAGTGCCGACTAGTTCATCACAATCACCACATCGCTCAAACAGCGGCACAACCCAAAAAACTGCCCATTTGTAGTTAATACTACGATTGAGCTCAAAAAATGTGAAAGTTACATCTGAAAACGCAGTGTTCACTCAAAATGGGCGATTTTGGGGGTTATGCCACTATAGAATTCAGCTAGCGACATAAATCGCACGTAAATGAACCCTATGAATTTGGAATTCATGCCGCTGCCTGCAATCGAAATGCCGATTCCTGGGTGTCGAACCCACACCTTAGTCACTCCGCCCTCTAAGTTATCCCCTGCTCTAATACAACTGCCAGTAAACGCGGCAAAGTACGAGCGCATACGAAGGAATGAGAGGCACGGCTTCTTTCAATTGGAACTCCGGCAAGAGATGGCAAGTGGTCAGCTTCATACCCCGGGGAAAGCAACACCGGTACCGACTGGCAGGCGACTGGGCGAGTTCCGGAGTACGTTTGGAAATGTTACTGCCGGTATCTTCACGAAACAGAAAACGCTAATTCACACAAACAGAAAATAAGCGAACAAAAATTCCACTGGCAGTTACGTCACTAGGTTCCACCGTCTGTCTGGACGTCTGACTTCCGACAAATTAACCGACCGTTAAGTGGGAACTAAATGGTGCACACTGGGCTGTAGAGCAGGTGTCTTGGAATGGGGCAAGGATGACTAGCATAAGGAGAATGCAAAAGAATAGGTAGCAGAGCAAATTACAGACGAGCTGCCTACATCCGAAGCACTGAACCAAACGCTTTTGGAGGACAGAAAGACCCGTCCCTATGCTGCATGCAGGAGGCAACGTGCCACATAGACAGTCGGAAAAATCACAAGAAACATGATCAGAGCCCTTGGCTCGTAAAAGACGGGCGGACATCCATGCATCCACTAAATACGAAGCTGAGTGATCCCCACAACCTGTATGGACGATGTAAAGATACTTACTCTTTCCCAAGGATCGATCCCCGGTCGTCCACTTCGTAGCCCACAGCCAATATACTAAAAAACTAAAGGCACAATTGTCCTGAATCATTTAAGCAACATTTTCTCTAGCGACAAGCACATGGTGGCAAAGCTCCACGTATTCTTAAACTCGGCACCAGACGGAGGCGAGTAGCCTGTAACCCCACACTCTATGGCCGGGTCGATCTTAACGGCGTGTATATAAATACGTGCCCCTACCTGGATTCGAACCACTATACCTGTCGCCAGACACGCAGTCTACTCACTACTCATAAATATGCTACGATTTACATACGGGAGACCGCGGTAGCACAGTGGTTAAGGGGCTGTGCTACAAATCGGAAGGTCGCTGGTTAGATTCCAGATGGTGTTACTGGAATTTTTCATTGAAATAATCCTTCCGATCACACTATGGCCCTGGGGTCGACTCAGCCTCTAATAGAAATGAGTACCAGGAGGATTTCCTGGGGGTAAAAAGCGGCCGGAGCGTAAGGCTGACAACCTTACCACCATCCAGGGCCGTTGTCGCGTAATATGGGAACCTTAACTTCTTGGAACCCTCTGGGCACCTCGGGCCTGTAATGGGACCGATTTACCTGCTACTATGTACATACAAGCTTATTACGAAATTACTATTCTCAACACAATCGGTTACGTCGGACGGAATTAGAAACTGAACAGCAATGGAACGAACGGGATCAGGTTCTTCTGGTATCGAAGTCCACGTAGTTTCGAAGATAAGAATGCTCCGGAGAAATCTGCTGCCCCATTCTTCATGGGAGAACAATAAACAACCCTGAAGACAGAGACAGCATGATCCTCGCCCATCCTCACCAGTCACATAACAAAGGCCATAGTGTTGACCAACTCCACAGAGGATGGTCCTTTCTGAGTAGATAATACTTCGTCAGCTAGTGAAGATATTCCCTCCATCTTACGGAAACCGAAGGTTCTGCACGGCGTTCAGAAAAGCCCGCCACCTGACCCTATTCTGCGCTAGATCAATTCACTGCACGCACTGTCCCAGCCATTTCATGAAACTCCATCTTAATAGTATCCTCCATCTACGCAGTAACGTTGCCAATCGACTCAAATCTCACACATGACTAACAATGGTCTCTCTACCCTGACAAAGCGGGTCTGCGACAGGAACAAGAAGGTAACAGCCCACAAGATTCTAAATTCACTACAGAGACCCTCCAGTTTGTGGTTCGTTGTGTAAAACTGCTAATTAACCTTCTTCATTAGAATAGAGCCTGGGAATATACTGGCTACATGAAATAACAACCTCGACTTCATTTAAAATACGATTATATCTTTGTGTTTTCACTATTTATCCTGTTTTACATTCCCGTTTTCCTCGGGGGTGTTAAACATAATTGCCCATCCATCACAGGGGTGGAGCTAGTAGCAGGGGGCACTAGACTAATGGAAATTTTTAAAGTTGAAGGTCACGAAGGTTCTGTTTCTCATGGAAGGATGAGACACCGTGGATTGGAATGGAAGAATAAAATGAAAGGAAGGAAAGCAAGACGTCTGGGAGGGGTGGGTAGACAAGGATATACGGAAGATGGAGCGGTTGAGGTTGGGAAGAACTAGACTGGGCATGGCTGACCGGGCGGTTGGTTCGGTCTGGGAAACACGAACTACCTTGAGAAACAAAAACCAGCAAGGCCGTCCGTTTGTCCTTGGAGCTGTCAGCGGGAAAGAGGTTTGGGCAGGCACCTTCCAATAAACACAAGCATGACTGCTCTAGTCCGTACAGTGGCCAGGCTACAGACTTGAGAACAATGCAAGTGAGTTCAATTCCCGAACAGGTCAAAAGACTGTGTCATCCCCACAGCAACAAGAGCAGCTCCAGGGGCCCGCCCTATTACATACGTACCGGTCACTCCTTCCCCGCGAGGTAAAACGGCCAGGGGTGAAACCAACCACACATCTCAAACTCGCGAAAATGTTATAAAGTGTGTTGGAAATGATGAAGTGTGTTGGAAATTGATAAAGTGTTTTGGAAATGATAAAGTGTGTTGGAAATCATCTAAAAGTGTAGAGAAGCGAAGTAAAATGAAGTGAAAATCATCTAAAAGTGTAGTGAAGTGAAATGAAGTGCAGTGTAGGGAAATATGTGGCGCTAACCTCCACTACCCCAGAGAGGTAAACTCCCAGTACACACTGAAGAAGACGCTGGGTGGATCTCAGCCCGATAGCAGCTACCAAAAGAAATCATCTGTCCACCCCCAGGCAACAATTATCACTGCACCAGATTTGCTGCATCCGTGAACACGTCTCCCGGGTAGTAAACTACGTGAAGTTGTCCCTGCCCAAACTATGAAGGCAAAACGGGGTAGAAATATAACTCCGCTCACTCTTAACCTCAACACTAGATGCAGGTCAATGCTTAACTTCACGCCAGGAGGCTGAGCTGACCCCTCAACATTTTGCAGGAAAGAAAAATATCTTGTTCCTACCGGGAATAGCAAACAGGACCGTCCAGACAGCAGCTCTCTCAGGAGGTCCTTTACCACACCATTTCCAGCACGGACTTATTTTCCAAACTTCCCGTTTCTTGCCCAGAGAAGACGTGATCTTCAGGCACGCAGGCCTCGAACAGTGTCATTAACACAATAAAGATCGTAGTGTCATCCGACATCAACACGAGGCTTTGAACCGGAACAACACCGCCAGATGTCCATGTCCGGTTTAGAGAGGCGTGCTGGGAGCGGAATGTCTTTTCACCGCCACCTGGAGCGCCCGAGACAGTCCACATCCTCCACGTGGCCAGTTAGGTCCTCTGATCCCCCACACCAACACGTTCCACGCTTTACAAGACAGCGCTTTGGAAGAGAGAGTTACACGTGGGAAAATTTATCACGTGTGACGTATGGCTAATGAATGTGGTCGTCCTTGAACTTGGGACAATAAACGAGGATATTTACTTTTTGGGTGTCCGAATTCCTTTGAAACGCCCAGATATAAGGTGAACAATAACTCTGCATTGATGGATGGTCGCACACTGACATACGCAGCGTAGTGTTAATTCCGGTTTGGTGCTAAAAGACCAACAGCAGGGATCGCCAGAAATTCTGGGCACCAAACGACTCGTTTCAAAACTTCTAATTCGGTTGCCTTCGTGTTACAGGTAAAAGGCAAAGTTCACCCTAGAATAGGCCACGAAGACCCAAAGGGAAAATAGAGGTATAGCTCTACTCTTTCTTTAACCTCGGCGATAGATGGGTGTGGGTGGTCAACGACCCGGCCGTTTTACACCCGGGAAAGAGACGCGGTATCTATTGTACTGTACATAAGGCTGGGTGGGCCCCACAACTGGTTTGGACGGGTGCGGAAAAATGTCGCCCCACACCGGGATTCCATCCCCGGACCGTCCAGGCCATAGCGAGTCGCTGTACCGACTGAGCTATCCCGGCCTACTGCCTTCGTGTTAACGCTTTTTAAATGGCAGTGCGTGTTCATGTCGATTGCAACGCCTTAATTCTTTTGTTCCAGTGCCGTGCTTTCTTAGGTTCCTAGTTTGGATTGCAAACGTCTACAGCGGCGAACATTTCGACTGATGTGTGCTGCAGTGTTTGCCAAATGGTGCTCCGCGGATCGGATCCCATGCGATCCGGGGATACATTTCTGCAACGTTTGCTTTGTTGTGTACGTATTTTCTAAAATAAAAGAATACTGATCTATTAAAAATAATCGCGGAAATTCTGTAATTGGCGACAGGTTCGTTGCGTATCTAATTTAAAAACCCCTGTACCCACGAAGCAAGCGACAGTTTAATTACGGTTAAATCATGTAACGCATTGGGGACCGCGGTGTCACAGTGGTTAAGGTGCTGTGCTACATATCGGAAGGTCACTGGTTCGATCCCAGCTGGTGTCATTGGATTTTTCTTTGACATAAAAACCTTCCGATCGCACTATAGTCCTGGGGTCGACTCAGCCTCTAACAGATATGAGTACCAGCAGCATTTCCTGGGGGTAAAGGCGGCCGGTGCGTAAGGCTGACAAACATTACCACCATCCTGCGCCGTTGTCATGAAATCTGGGAACCTTAACTTCCTGACACCCTCTGGGCCACTCCAGGCCTGTAACGGAACTGCTTCACCCTTTTCACATGTAACGCATTGTTATGTATGTCGTGCTACTGGTGCGTATTCGTAGCTATATAATTTCAGCTCTGAGATACAGATTTCCAATTTTTAATACCTATCATCCGGACATTCTATACTTACGTGAGCAAGGATGTGAGGATCTGTGCGTCCCCCCCCCCCATAATTTTTTGTCTTCTTTTTTTCCCGAAGTCAGAAGGGGTCCTCGAGCAAAAACGTTTAAGAAACAATGGTGTGCTGGGTCACGACACGTTGTAGTCTGGTAGGTGGGTTATGGCACCGGATCATTAGCTTTACGAAATCTGTGATGCGCTGGGCGTGTAGATGGACCGAAAAATAACAAAACGCGTTATCACAGCGGGTTAACAGCAAGTACAGTCTGTTACAATGCAGCATATTTCACAGTTTGTGAGGATCAGAGGCGGATAATATTGAGGACCGTGTCCAATGACGCTATTTGGTAGTACGGGTGGTAAAGTCCAGGATGTTACCAGAAAATTAGTTCGTTTAGGTCTGGATTACTTCTATTCTGAAGATGGAAGCAAAATGTTCCTCCGAAACATTTACCACCTACCAACCTATACAGGGTCAACCCAGAAGATCACACGTCACAAAGACTCCTTACGTACTTGTTCAATCCGCACTGACAAACTAACATAGCAGTTTGTTTACTGGCTACTGTGACCAGCTCATTGACTACTTAGCTGCTACATCGTGTATTTACCTATTTACACGTTTACGGTTTATTTAATGGTGTGCTGGGATAGCTCAGTCGGTACAGCGACTCGCTACGGGCTGGTCGGTTCGGGGATCGAATCCCAGTGGGGGAAAGATTTTCCGCGCCCATACAGAACGGCCCTGGGGCCCACTCAGCCTCCCGTCCAACGGGTACCTCCGACGGTAAAGAGGCCAGGGCGTGGCGTTGAGCACCCACCTTTATCTAGCGCCATGGTACAAAAAATTAGAGCTATATCCCACCTCTGCTTCTCCTCTGGGCCTTCTAGGCCTGTTCTAGGGTAGACTTTGCCTTACCTTTTAGCTTTTGGTTTATTTAAAGAAATCGGTAGCTCAAACACGGCGATGAATCGTTTGATTTTTGCTGGGAAAGGATGCGGAAGTAAGAGGGTGGGACCTAACTTGAGATAACATCCCAGCCAGATACCTCATTTACTCGTTAGCTACAGTTAGCTCGTTTATTTATTTGAGTGATCACATAAAGAATGCTATTTTCGGGGCACGAGAGACGCGCATACAGGATTTTGGCGGGGAAACCTGACAGAAAGAACCCACTTGTCAGACCCAGGCGTAGATGGGAGGATAATTATAAAAAACTATCTCGAAGAATTGGGATGGGATGGCATGGGCTCGACTGATAAGGCTCAAGGTAGGTCCAGGTGACGGGCGCTTGTGAATGCGGTAATGAACCTCCGGGTTCCATAAAATGCGGGGAATTTCTTGACTGGCTGAGGACCGATTAGCTCTCAGGAAGGCCTCTGCTCCATGTTGTTATTAATGTTATTTAACAAACCCCCAGGCAACGCAGCCTCTGCATCGTGGAGTGCTGGGTTTATTGAACAATGTAGCAACCCCCCGCGTAATGCGACCCTGTCCGGCAGCTACTCAACAAGCCAGCCTGTACTGAGCCTCTCATAAAAACATGAGTTTTCGTGTTCATTAGGGCCTTTCGTGCACACCGCGACGGCCGCAAAGTGCTCGGTTTTCCCTCATCTCTTATGATACTGAACCCTAACAGGACGTGGCCATGTGCAAGAAAGCCTCGTTCCAGATAAATGCCATTACAAGCAGCCAAGTGTTTCATGTTCGGTGGCCAAGTGGATTCAGGCGTCCTGAGCTGACTTTTAGAAAGGATCGAGGATGTGTGTCACTAGAAGCCACGCACTGCATCCTACTTTACTGTGAACATTCGATAGGTTCGCACATCAAACACTCGACATGCTGTCATTAACTCGGTATTTGTACGTAAAAAACAGCGTTAATCGGGAGGTACAGTGCAAACATAATTACGGTACAGACTACGTGCAGCAGTAGAAGGAATAATAACAATAATAATACCAATCTCGGCAAACTTAAGAATATTCATATTATAATTAGTACCGTCCATACAGAACAATACATATTAAAACCAGATGCTTAATTACAACTGGGTTATTCTTGGCGACATGTTTCGGCCGTTGAACGGCCATCTTCAGGCCAACTTAGAGCAATGTTGTTAAGGTACAGTCAAAATTATTATCCAATTGGATCCCATTACTTACATTCAAACTTTATACATTGTGGAATTCTTAGTTATGAATAAGACATTTAAAACAGTGTGATAAAATGGTGGTGTTGAGAATATTTGGACCTAGGTGGGACGAGGTAATGGGGAATGGAGGAGACTGCATAACGAGGAAATAAATGATCTGTATTCCTCGCCCAATATTGTGCGGGTGATAAAATCGAGAACAATGAGATGGGTTGGGCATGTGGCGCGTATGGGTGAGGAGAGAGGGGTGTATAGGGTCTTGCTGGGGAATCCGGAGGGAAAGAGACCACTGGGGAGACCCAGGCGTAGATGGGTGGATAATATTAGGATGGATATCCAGTAGGTTGGATGTGGGTATATGGACTGGATTGGGCGGGCCCAGGATAGAGATAGGTGGCGGACGCTTGTGAGTGCGGTAATGAACCTTCGGGTTCCGTGAAATGTTGGGAATTTCTTGACTAGCTGCAAACCAGTTGGCTTCTCAAGAAGGACTCTGCACCATGGAGTAAGTAAGTAAGTATGGTAAAACGATAAATATTTCAAATGTTTTTGTAGGGGCCTCACGGAACTCACTAGAGACGGTGGTGTGAACGCGTGTCGTTATCTCAGTAGATGAGTGCTAACACTTATTATTCCCTTACGTGTATGCACAAATGTTTACATTTGTGTGACTCATATCTGTTCGTTGTGTTATTCACCAAGTTAGACTCCCGGTTCTTGTAACTAACTACGTATATTATGGGGTCCGTTACTGATGTGCGTTGTCACAGGTTGTAAGGGAGTGGACGCCATGGGGGCCGGCCACACGTAGCGTAAAGCATATGTAGCAAGATTGGAACTCACAGTGATGTATTGAAGGTCGTTCGTTACAATGCCGGTGCTGTACGGTGTGTTATATCCGGGTGACGGTTGAGACTTCGATGTGTAGCACATAGGAAGTTGTATGTCTTATCACTGCTGATACGCACAAGACAGTGTCTTTCTTATACCACGTGTGGTAGTTTTGTAGGTGTGGCTCGTTACATTGGCGTGATCAGACGTGTCTCGTTCTCTATGTGGGCACTACTGGGTAGCGAGTACGAATATTCGCATTTCAAAGGTGGTGGTAAAACTGGGACTAATACAATGATACCATTGCATCACGGAAAGGACGGCGAGAAGGGCAGTACATGCAGCACGGACACGAGATATGAGAGGTGCCATGCAAGGTTTTGTTTCGAAAAACATGCAAGGAAAAAAAAACCATACGGGGCACCTCGGCGCAGATGGCTGGCTAATATTCAAAAAGGTCTAAGAAGTGTACTATGCGTTATTTCTGAATTCTGCCGCGCAGCGGATGATAACTGCGCTCCTCTGGGTTATTGCTCCGGTCTTCAAGAAACACATGCGACTGTGTGCAATGTTTATATCTGGCTCGCGGCAGGCTTCAGGGGTGGGCTCTTGTGAGCGTGACAATGAACCTTGACGTGCCGTAGAAGCCGAGAATTTCTGGACCAGCTTGACGACTATTAGCGTCTCAAGAGGACTTCTGCCGAATGGCGCTGCTACTGCTGTTGTTCATGATAAGAAGGATGAGGAAGAGGAGAATGAAAAGAGGAACAGAAGGAAGAGGAAAAGAAGGAAGGAAGAGAAGCAGAAGGATGAGGAAGAGGAGTAAGAAAAGAGGAACAGAAGGAAGAGGAAGAGAATGAAGGATGAGGAGCAGAAGGATGAAGAAGAGGAAGAGAAAGAAGGAGGGGGGCAGAAGGATAAGGAAGAGGAGAAAGAAAAGAGGAACAGAAGGATGAGGAAGAGGAAGAGAAAGAAGGAAGGGGGCAGAAGGATGAGGAAGAGGAAGAGAAAGAAAAGAGGAACAGAAGGATGAGGAAGAGAAAAAAGGAAGAGGGGCAGAAGGATGAGGAAGAGGAAAAAGAAAAGAGGAACGGAAGGATGAGGAAGAGAAAGAAGGAAGAGGAGCAGAATGATGAGGAAGAGGAGAAGGGGAGGTGGAGGAGGAGATGATGATGAGGAGCAGGAACGAATTCAGGCTGGTGGTTCCAACACTACTCAGCCAATTCACCAAGCATTCTGACATTAACAACTGCATTTGCCTACACAAAGCATTTAAGTCTCGCATGATTGTTACACATAACAACGAGCGATCATTTTCCTGTACAGCATTAACCGATGGGTCGCTGTAACTGAAATGAGTCATACTTTGTGTGGGGGAAGAACTGAAGTTTTAAACTCCGTTATGACGAATATCATATTTCACAGGTATGTCCGAAGAAACCGCAACCGGCCCTCCTATCGGTAATTAAACGAGATGAGATACGTTAGGAGAAAGAGGAAAAACTGAAACAAGCCTCAAGCTGTGTGCTTTTGTTGGTAAGAGTCCTTGCATCAGAGTAGGTCACGGAACTAAGATGTCTCTGGAATGACTTCAATCACGAACCGCAAACAAATGCAGTTCGTATCCTACGCCAGGCACGATTCTTCTGTCTTTTCTCCAATTTCGTAACCCAGATACATTGCAAACGAGTTCGCTTCATTTGTCACAGTCGACATTCGTTGTTTCGACACCAGGGTCGCTATCTCCCCACGTTCAGTTCTTTTAGTTACCATGCGGCCAGCTCAACGTTGGCAACGAAATGTTTGTGTCCAAAAAAAAAACCTTGGTCACCTGTTTTAAACCCCACTCAAATGCAGGTAACACTGTTACGCCATCATCTGCGACTGGCTGTGACATCTGCTTGCTTTGAAGAAAATGTGACAACTGTGTTACGCCGATGGAAGTAACCACGGCACGCACACGCACACAAACACACACAGAATGAGTAATACAGATATCCGTCGGGGGGGGGGGGGGGTTAAAATTAGGTTGGGGGAGGGGGAACGGGGGACGGGGGGGGGGAGGCCCCACGGCCGGGGGTTGGGGGGGCGGCTGGATTTGGGATAAG
>Ga0123354_10015041_pt1 | contig 12065 bp, 6 predicted proteins | sample TergutLab28metaG_2_FD_97872 | JGI IMG/M metagenome (GOLD analysis project Ga0123354, IMG submission 97872) | Labiotermes labralis P4 segment gut microbial communities from Petit-Saut dam, French Guiana - Lab288 P4 | ecosystem: Host-associated > Arthropoda: Insects > Digestive system > Gut ... | reverse complement strand
TTAGAGGACAGAAGGCACCACCGTGACAGATATTGGTACTTAGAGGACGGGGGGCACAACCGTGACAGATATCCGTACTTAGAGGACGGGGGGCACAACCGTGACAGATAATTCGTACTTAGAGGACAGAAGGCACCACCGTGACAGATATTGGTACTTAGAGGACGGGGGGCACAACCGTGACAGATATCCGTACTTAGAAGACGGCGGGCACCACCGTGACAGATATTGGTACTTAGAGGACAGGGGGCACAACCGTGACAGATATCCGTACTTAGAGGACGGGGGCACCACCATGACAGATATTGGTACTTAGAGGACGGGGGGCACAACCGTGACAGATATCCGTACTTAGAGGATGGGGGCACCACCGTGACAGATATCCGTACTTAGAGGACAGGGGGCACCACCGTGACAGATAACTGTACTTAGAGACCAGGGGGCACCACTGTGACAGATATCCGTACTCAGAGGATAGGGGGCACCACCGTGCCTTATATCTGTACTTAGAGGACAAGGCACCACTGTTACAGATAACCGTACTTAGAGGACAGGGGGCACAATCGTGACAGGTATCCATACTTAGAGGTCGGGGGCACCACCCTGACAGATATCCGTACTTAGAGGACAGGAGGCACCACCGTGACAGATATATTTACTTAGAGGACGGGGAGCATCACCATAACAGATATCCGTGCTTAATGGACAGGAGGCACCACTGTGACAGATATCCGTACTTAGAGAACAGGGGGCACCACTGTGACAGATATCTGTACTTAGAGAACAGGGGGCACCACTGTGACAGATATCCGTACTTAGAAGACGGGGGCACCACCGTGACAGATATCCGTACCTTGAGGAGAGGGGGCACCACCGTGACAGATAACTGTACGTAGAGGACAGGGGGCACCACCGTAACAGATATCCGTACTTAGAGGAGAAGGGGGCACCATCGTGACAAATATACGTACCTAGAGGAGAGGGGCACTACCGTGACAGATATTCATACTTAGAGGAGGGGGGCTCCACCGTGAAAGATATCTATTCTTAGGGGACAGGGGGTACCACCGTGACAAATATCCGTTCTTAGATGACAGGGGCACCACCGTGACAGATATCCGTACTTAGAGAACAGGGGGCACCACCGTGATAGATATCTGCACTTAAAGAAGGGGGACACCACTGTGACAGATATGCGTACTTAAAGGACAGGAGGCAACACCGTGACAAATATCTGCACTTAGTGGACAGGGGTCGCCACTCTGACAGATGTCCTTATTTAGAGGACAGGGGCACCACCGTGACAGATATCCGTACTTAGAGGACAGGACACAACCGCGACAGATATCTGTACTTAGAGGACGGGGAACTCCACCGTGACAGATATCCGTATGTATAGGACAGGGCACCACCGTGACAGATATCCGTACTTAGAGGACAGGGACACCACCGTGACAGATATCTGTACTTAGAGGACGGGGTCACCACCGTTGCAGGTAACCGTACTTAGAGAACAGGGGCACTACCTGGACAGATATCCAAACTTAGAGGACGGGGTGCACCACCTTTACAGATATACGTACTTAGAGGACAGGGGGCATCACCGTGACAGATATCCGTACGTAAAGGACGGGGCACCACCGTGACAGGTATCTGTACTTAGAGGAGGGTGGCACCACCGTGATAGATATCCGTACTTAGAGGACATGAGTACCACCTTGACCGATATCTGTACTTAGAGGATGGGGGCACCACCGTGACAGGTATCCGTACTTAGAAGACAGGAGCACCACCTTGACAAATATCCGTTCCTAGAGGACAGGTGGCACCACTGTGCAGATATCCATACTTAGAGGCCGGGGGCACCACCGTGACAGATATCCGTACTTACAGGACGTGAGTTACTACTGTGACAGATATCTGTACTTAGAGGACAGGGGACACCACCCAGGCATTTCCTTACTCAGAGGACAGAAGTCACCACCGTGGTAGATATCTGTACTTAGAGGACGGGGCCACCACCGTAACAGATATCCGTCCTTAGAGGACAGGGGGCACCACCGTGAAATATATGGGTACTAAATGGACAGGGGGCACCACCGTGACAGATATCCGTACTTAGAAGACGCGGGCACCACTGTGTCAGATATACGTACTTAGAAGACAGGAGGTACTACTGTGACAGATATCTGTACTTAGAGGATTGAGGCACCACTGTGACAGATATCTGTTGTTAGAGGACGGGAGGCACCACCGTGACAGACATCTTCACTTAGAAGGCAGGGGGCACCACCGTGACATTTCCTTACTCAGAGGACAGGAGGCACCACCCTGACATATATCTGTACTTAAAGGACGGGGCACCACCGTCACAGCTCGGGGTTGAGCAGAGGCTAATCCAAAGGAAACAGTTACAGATGGAAGTACTGAGCTATTATTATTATTGTTATTGTTATTACTCTTACTATTAAAGAGGGAGGAAAGAGAAGCACAATTGATACATTGTCGGTAAACGACTTCTAATTATTTTACGGATCGAAAGCTTTCATTAATCTACGCACAACGGAATCTCAACAGTCACGTCAGTTGTCTTTATTATGAATGCACCTTTTCGTTCATTTCCGTACGGTGCCACAGCTGGAGGTGCAGAGCGTCATATACACTATCGTGTAGACTGATAGCAATGGCAGTATCGTGCCGGTGTAGAGCACCCTTGCAACGGCCCTGCACACATTGGCCGTCTTGAGTGAGCTGAGGAAACTTCATATTGTCACAGTCGTGTTCCGTCGTACTGTTACGTTACCACGATTTATAGCAACAACTCGTGAGTAGCGTTCCTCACAAAATTCTGTAAGCTTATTCTGTTTCCCATTCGAGAAACTCATCTAGACAAACACGACAATCCTCGGACTATAGCCAACATCACGTGTTTAGAGACGGAATTCACTCCATCGCACACGTAATTTCACGCTGGGTCCGTACTGGACTGTGAACAAAACGCAGCTATTTATTCGAAGTAACGCCGATATCTACTTACAGCCTGCGGGTTATTTGTGGTTTTAATTAATTAATTAAAATCATCTCTAATGACTCCATGCTGTATCACGCTTAAAACCTCTGACAGTTATTGGCTGACACAACAAGCAACTGGCAACTGCATGTGTGTTACATTTCGAGCTCCATGTTGAGCCTCAAACGGTCTTGATATTAAATTTGCATACGTATAACGCGAAGTTTCTCTGAATTTGCTGCAGTTGGACAGATGAAATGTACGGGCGGATGGCAGCTAGTCAATAGGTTAGTGGCATACGGCTTCAAAATTGGGCCCTTTTTATCGTCGGGAGTGTTTGTGCAGTGTGCGAAGATTGTTATACCGCGAATCTTTCAAACTGCCGACGGCGCCATGTTATTTGCGACACTGAGTCGTGTTTCAAAGTAATTAGATTTCTTTATTTGCGCAGTTCCGTGTGAAATCAGTGTTTGTTGAGTTCGCTCTGTGTCCCATGACGTGTGATGCGAATGCGAACGCGCATGCGACGAACTCTTAAGTGTTGGCGTAAGTGCTGGATTTTGTGACAAGTGCAGTGATTTTGTGAGCTGTGCGACAGTTCAGTGGTTACAACAGTGTGCATCCGAAGGAGGACGTCGAATCCAGGACCACGACAAGAGGAGCAACGCGCAAACCGTAACGTTAAAAGCAAAACAGTGTGGGTTGAACCTTTAGCGGTTAGGACCCATCCGCAGGAGAATGGGCTGGATACTAGCATCAAATCAGGTACGCCACAGCACCGACACAACTTTATCATGACGTCAGTCCGGCCCCAGGCTGCGCATGATAAAACCACGGCATGTCAGGCAACTCCGTATTTGATGCGGTAGCCGTCATGACTTAGTGCGTAGGTTAAGGTCGAATTGGCAACCCTGCGAATGTGATTTTTTTTAGACAGATTGTAAGTTTTGTCCTCCACGCCCTCCCCGTTAGGTGTCCCAGTTAGGATTTGTGGACAGGCTAAGTGGCGTAATTAGCGCCGTGTGTTGGGAGGGTTTAGTTTTAAGTATTTATGTGTTTCTGTATACCGCAGGGTGTTTTATGGGCAGGGTTCGGTCGGCACGACGTGCGATGTCAGTGCGAGAGGGAGAGAGTTACAAAAGATCCTTTACAGTTTCTCCCTGTGAATAATTCGCATTGGAAGGACAAAGATTCAACAAAACAGAAATCAATTATTATACCAACCACTGCACATATATAAAATTTATAAAATTTACACATTAAAATATTAAAAACGCTCCGACATGTTTCAGTCCTAGGACCATCATCAGGGAGCCGTATCGTCCTTACTAAAATCACACTATAAAAAGTCACATTAATTTCGCTCTACCAGTTGGGTATTGTGGCAGCATGCCTGTAATACAAATTATACCAAGTAAGCATCGTCAAAATAAATATTAGAATAATTTTGTAAGAAAAAATTAGGCTTGTTGTACAAAATTATTCTAATATTTATTTTGACGATACTTACTTGGTGTACTTGATTTTAAGCTTTCACCGTGTCCTGTATGTAATATGTTTTCTTTTGGGTAAACATATTACTTGGTATAATTTGTATTAGAGGCATGCTGCCACAATACCCAACCGGTACAGCGAAATTAATGTGACATTCTATAGTGTGACTTTAGCAAGGACGATATGGCTCCCTGATGATGGTCCTAGGACCGAAATATGTCGGATCATTTTTAATGTTGTAATGTTTTAAGGTGTAAATTTTATAAATTTTATATATGTGCAGTAGTTGGTATAATAATTGAGTAACTCGACAACATGCACGGTGTAACAACGAAAACAGAACTCATTTGTTTTATCCGTCTTTCACTTCAATGGCGAAAGGCACATGTGTGTATCTGTAACGTTATAGACACTGAATACTGACATTTATAAAGCATATCTTGTGCTTGATTTTGTGGCTGTGTTGTGAATGCATTGTGTCAAATAGCCAGAAGACTCAGCATTTGGAGAATGCATCGCTGGACAACAACGAAAGGTAGGTCCGGTATATGGAGTGCCAGCAACAGACAGTGAACCATGACCACCGGCTGGCGGTAATGGAGGATGGGTGTCGTAGGCTCTTACATATGGAGAACGAAATGTTCGATCAGTAGCATTTACAGGTCAGGCATTGGTATAGTTGGTCAGATTTGCGTCAGAGTTCGAGGTTTGACACAAATAAAATTTGACTGATGTACTCATTAATTTGCGGTCGAATAAATGGACATTTCTGTGACTAGACACCAGGCTATGTTGACTAGACAGGTCTCTTATTGCACTGGTGGAGTGTTGCCACAGGCCTGACGGCGAGATTGTCTTGTCTTCTGATTTACGAACTCGATGGAGAGTCTTTAGAACACGACATCTTTGGTTTGCATTTTCGTCAGTGGAAGCTGTCGACGGTTTGTTCTTTTCGCACTGGATAAAAAACTATAATTTAGAATTCATTTGGCCTGTTTTTATTCCCTGCAGCACATGTCTTACCGCTGGGTACTACCAGTTTCGTTAGTACGTCTGAGGTAGACAAGAACCAGGAACAGCCGCAGTAGGAGCAACGCGCATTTCGTAACTGTTAGCGGTTAGGACCCATCTGCCGGAGGATGGGCGAGGTATTCGCAGCAAATCGGGTACGCCACAGCACCGACACAGCTCATCATGATGTCAGTCCGGCCCCAGTCTGGTCGTGATAAGACCCCACCGTGTCAGGCAACATTGTATTTGATGCTGCAACGGCCATGACTAGGGCGTAGGTTAAGGTCGAGTTGGCAAGTCTGTGGATTTATTATTTTTTAACTTGCTAGTCTGTGGGCGATTATATTTTGTGACTTTAGTGTTTTGTCTCCAGTTCAGCGTTTGCAGGCACAATGGACATTAATTTGGGAGGGGTGGGTAATTGTTTGTGTCTGTACTTATTTATGTGACACGGTGACAACTTGACAGGTTCAGCTGGCACCACGACCAATGAAATAATGCTAGAGCGAGTGAGAGAGACAGAGTGAGAGAGAGAGAGAGTGAGAAGATATTTTGTTATTTCTCCCAGATAGCTCGCACTGCAGGGACATTGTGAACAAGACATGTTGCATGATTTGTATGTAATTGGCCTCTCATGTCAGTGGCAAACTGTGAAAGGCTTCAATACGGATGCAAATAGCTAGACACTTAGCTGCAGTTCATCAAAAGGCGGTGGACTCATAGAGAATTAACAGAATGTAATTCAGCGTTCACAAACAGCGCCATTTACACTGCAGAAACATCTTGCACAAAAGATTTATTGAGTATTTTGACGTTCAGATGACCGTGCATCGTGATATATTCTTATAATAAAACCAACTAGGTGCACTAATTACTCAAATTTATTTTTGGAATAAAATTCTACATGTTTCGGACAGTTCCTCTGTCCATCATCAGGAGTTTTTCACTGTACACGCAGCAATACATACAAGTTTGCTGTGTGTACAGTGAAAAACTCCTGATAATGGACAGAGGAACTGTCCGAAACATGTAGAATTTTATTCCAAAAATAAATTTGAGAAATTAGTGCACCTAGTTGGTTTTATTATAAGAGTTTATTGAGCTTTGTACTGTTCAGAAGGCAACAACAAACATATGATTACATTCAGAACTGACCTGTACGTATAGAAGTGTATAGTTCTGCCACTGACCGCCAGGTTTCGAGGCGTTAGAGTTATATAACTGCCATGAAGAATGTAACTGTTATGTTATTTATTTATTTACGTAATGAGTAATTCCGTTTCTTCTGCCTGTACAATATTGCTAAAATCCCACATGTTCTGATCGAAAGAAAACAGTTCTGGAAGCAGCAACAAATTAAAAGCGGAATTGTCGACATGATTTTGTAGCGCAGGCCGGCCGCAGGCAGAGAGGGGAACATTTCTGACGCCGTGTCTGTCGCTGCAGGTTCACATACAGCACGGTCCGTGACGTTGCGCTCTTGTTTGATTGCCGTGCTGTTACGGCTACAGAGTTACATCTCGGTTTCAGAGCTGTACGATTTGGGCCTTCTGCTGTTTCGACGACTGAACGGAACTAAATAGCATATGAAAACGAAAATTTTCACTTCGTTTTACCGTGTCTGTTTGTTTACCGGGCATAACCGACTGCTTATAATTGTGTTCAGAATGTTCAGTACAGTTATGTACATATACCCCCCCTTTTTTTTTAAAAAAAGAGAATATTTCTGTAAAGAACAAATAACAAACGGCAGAGGATTACGTGTAACATATTCAAGACCAGCACTGTTAAAGTGTGGGGCGTACTGAAGCAAGATTCCAGCATTTGTATTTCTTTTAGCTTAAGAAGACGTCCTTATGAAGCTCAGGAATGCGAACAGCACAGGTGAGTTTCCTGAAGCCACAACCTTTTCGCTTCTAGACTCTATCTGTTGCTCCTGTATTGAACTTTTGTACTTGTATGTCTAATTCCGGGTTTTGTTCTTGTAATGGTTTTTCTTTTTCTTCTTTTCAGGTCCCGCTCACGTCCTGCGCCTCACCGCGTCGAGCGGACGAAACAAAGAACGGTGCTTCCCCAAAATATTGCCATTATTACGTCACAACACTGCTTGTTGTGTTCTGGGTGAAAGAGCCAGCTGGTATCATTCCAGAGTCGCATATTTTATTTGGCTGACCTATTCCGCAACACGTGTGCATCCACTTGTGATAATTCGACCGCGGATGAAAGGGTTTTGATTAAATTTAACCATCATTACCATTATAAAAGTATGCACAAGTTTAACCTGCAATCTATTTTAATACCGTGAATTTTGTTTACGCAAGCAGACCTACGCAAATTTCAATACTTTCCCCGATATATAAATTAGGAACATAATGATGACAGCTATAGTCACTAAGTACAATATTTGTTGTGTTCTGTATACAGTCCGCGTTCTTTCTGTTTTTCTTGAGGTACCTAGTATCACACAAACACTGCTGTCTGACGATTTTTATGTGTGTTGGACGGTGTATCACTGTGCTAACTGAAGAATAAGAACCAACTAGATGTCACTTATTCTTTTATTGTACTTTTTATATGCTCAACATGTTTCGGGCACTACTATTCCCATCATCAGGAGCTCACGAGTATAATGTTGATTACCACATTGGTCGTCTCGTTCTTGGGTTGCTGTAGGTTGTAAGTTATGTGCGGGTAGGCTAGAATAGCCTATAGATATAGCCTGCAGCCCGGACACTGTTCCAGCCTAACCGCACCTAACTTCCAACCTACAGCAACCCAAGAACGAGATGACCAATGTGGTAATCAACATTATAGTTGTGAGCTCTTGATGATGGGAATAATGCTGCTCGAAACATGCTGAGCCTATAAGAAATATATTAAAAGAATAAGAAGCATCTAGTTGGTTCTTATTCTACAGTTACTACTGTCTAACATAATATAATTAGGGTTTGTTATGTTCATGACATAATGCTAGATTTTCGAGAAAGGATTTTGAGAAAATTTTATGTCTAGAATGTGAGTTCAAATATGATCGAAGGTAAGAGCTTAGAATAATTCTGTTTATATATTCGCGAATTTCCTTGCAGGTCTGTTAAACCTTTTGCAGCAAATACAGCAACAACTTCACTATAATTACAGTACATGTACTAGAGTAACAGCAGCAGAGATGAAATACACGAGAAGAACAGCAGGACACATTTGGACAGATTATAAAACAAATGCACAAATTGCAAAGGAGATAAAAATAACGCCAATTTTGGACAAATTACTGGAATTCAAGAGAAACTGAATACAACATGTAAATAGAATGCCTCGAAATAGATTACCCAGGGTAATGAAACGCTACTGACCAACTGGCAGAAAGAATCATGGTAGACCTTTGGAGAGACTTCTGGATACGTGAGACCGGAACGGGTCATCAAGTGGCCCAACTCCACGACAGATATGTGATGATGATGATGATGATGCTATATATATTGTGACGTGTCTTTCTGCACGAAACATACATAATTTCAAATTATTAACCTTTATTTGTCACTTGTTAAATGACAATAACATTTACGTAAATAAATAAATAAATAAATAAATAAAGACTTAAATGCAGCACGTGTGACAGCAGCTCCACAGCAACGCACTGTGCAGTACGGAACTCTGTACCCATATGTTAGTCTTAAATTCCGTTATAATCGCTACCATGAACAGAAAACCTTAGCTTTTGGTCTTTTGCCTTGTGCAATCGCCTTGTTAAAAAAAACTAGACAGATTTACGACTTAGACTCTGTGGATGTTTCACCACCTCCCCTCCCCCTTCCCCCCTCTCAAAATTATGACAGAGCAGGATTTCGAGTGCCTGAGCACTTCTTGTCGTTTCAAAAATTCCGAGACTTTAGTTGGGAAGAAGGGTGGAAGAGAAGCAACATTTTTGCAAGATCCTGTTGTAAAATATCTGTCTGTCTGTGTTGTTGATATCGTGCTTAATCATAGGGTGCTTAAATTAATAATTAAACAGGCCGGTTATTACATATGCCGGTTGATTTAACCATCAAAACTGTGTATTTGGTGACACAGTCTATTTATGTACTTCTGATGATTCTTACAACAAAAGCCATTACTTCCCTCTTCAAAATTAACTGATTGGTATTCATAATGGAAACACACTGTGTTTTCTGTGAGGTACGAAATAATTCGTGGTATATAATGTAGGTTCATTGCAGCCTTCGCAGGCTTAAGTGATATTGAATTGCAAACAATGAGTAGGAGATAAAAAAATTATAATAACAAAAATATTTTTGCAGTTTTAGTGACGTTTCGATCGGTGTGTTTAGAAAACAAACTGGTACTTCAAACTTAAAGCTGGATAACTGGACGCTGGACATGGTGCTGGGTTTTTTTGTAGCACCTGAATGGACACACACATGGAAATATGACTGAAGGGAGTTTAGTGATGAGCCTATACAGGGAGGGAAATTTGACATTTGACCTTAGGATGTCAAACAGATGAAAAAACGACTTTTTCATGCCGAACAAAAGTAAACAAATTTCCTCCTTCCTTTGGTTTACAGTTGTCCAAGCGTGTGTTTCACAATGAGCAGTTATGGGGAAGCACCTTTCCTTGGCTAAATGGGATTCTAATTGTAAACCTTCAACGTCGTTATTATTATTATTATTATTATTATTATTATTATTATTAAATAACTTTCCACATTTATTACTAAGACTAATACAAGTTTTGTTGCCGGTATAAGTGTTATTTAATACAGTTAGGAAGAGGGATACCAACCTCAGAATTAAACAGTATACTTTTATTGCATATTTGGAAGTCCTTCCTACCGACAGAATCCCTTGGACTTGCATTTACCCTAGATGTACATAATGATCGGTTTAAAGGGCTGTCCTTTATGGAACCCACTTAGACACACCGCGAGTGTCGTGCTGCTAATGTTGCAGGCAGCACTAGCAAAGCAGAGGCAGTTCATTATTTTTGGACACTGACCATACTTTACAACCACTTACACCCCTTCCCAACATCATAAGCTAAGTCCCTGAAGATCTCTTCATCTTGCCTGTGGAGATTTCCCAAGATACTTCTCAACCAAAATTAATTAAAATAAAGATAATAGTAAGCAGTTGGTCTAAATCATAGCTCTAATTCATATTCTTGCCCGAAGACCTTATGTTAAACTGTGTCCTCGCATTGTTAATTTCATCTAATTTACCTATACATCTCGTTGTAACAAGCCATCAGCTCTGTGCTTGTGCAGTTGGGTGCACATGCTGTTGATTGTCACAGTGTTACAGACACCAAATGACTTGCTATTTGGCGTCACATACTCTACGGTAAAGCTGACCCTACAACTTCCATAAAGATAGGTCTGGGAGTGGATTTGTAGCTCCATCATTATCAGCTTCAGTACTGTATGAGGGTCAGCTGTCAGCTACACGCTTCGGTCACTTTTCCCAACCGGAGAGAACCTCCGGTTTTCATTACCTAGCGAGGTGGCTGTGCCCCAGAACCTGTCTGGACGCTTTGTAATGCAGATAAATTTATTTCCCTTGCCAGCAATCGAACCACGATTCCTCGGCTGTATAAAACGTAGCCCAGATACCTTACTGATTACGCTCTTCCGTCTTCCTATTCACTGTACGCACGTTTTCAACAACTTTCGACAGCGACGTTGCTTTCAAGAACGCCTTTTGGACCAAGTGGCGACACATCCGCACCTGGTCACTGCACGTCAGCGAGCAGTCAATGCCAAGTTCTGTCAGCTTCACCATTCGGAACGGGGCCCCACATTCTGCATCTACCGCTTCCAGAAAACGAACCACAACCCTTTGCGCATACCACCATTAGCTCTAGTCACTTCGCTGACCGACTGACCGACGAACCGACCGACGGACCGGACTGGCCTCTACAGTGTTATTTGAACGTTTCCAGGGTAATTAAGCTAGATGTCTGTACAATGTTAAATTTGCACAATAAATTTGTACAATAAATATGTTGTAAAATACCCAGCTTATTCAATTCTCGGCTTTTAATACTTAATTACAAAGTTACATTTTGTTGCATCCACGCAAGGATATTCCAAAAGGCCTCTTCCTGATAAACGGTAGTATATCTTTATTGCAGGATTGGTCACAAATGCATATTATTATCAATTATATTTTTTATAATTTGCTTGATGTATCAAGCTGGTATGTTATTTTATTTATTCTGAACATTCTTAAATGTTCACACCCTCGTCTTAAAGAACAACACGCACACCAAACAAAGTTGTTTCAGCACCCGTTTTAATGCAAATTCACTTTCACATTTCAAGAAATTTTAACAGCCCAAAACAAGTTTCTTCACTGTATCTTGTGTCGAAGTTTTCACGTAACCGGATTTTAACAGCGAATTATGTTTTGTATCGAAGAGTGTGTTACGGTACATCACAAACAGAGCAACATACAAGCAGTGCATTACGGTGCATCACAAACAGAGCAACATACAAACAGTGCGGTACGGTGCATCACAAACAGAGCAACATACAAACATTGCGGTACGGTGCAT
>Ga0123354_10015039_pt1 | contig 12067 bp, 7 predicted proteins | sample TergutLab28metaG_2_FD_97872 | JGI IMG/M metagenome (GOLD analysis project Ga0123354, IMG submission 97872) | Labiotermes labralis P4 segment gut microbial communities from Petit-Saut dam, French Guiana - Lab288 P4 | ecosystem: Host-associated > Arthropoda: Insects > Digestive system > Gut ... | reverse complement strand
TGGTGGTGGTAGTATTAGTCGTAGTATTGGTAGTGGTAGTGGTAGCGGTAGTAGTGTTAGCACTGGTGGTGTTGGTGGTAGTAGTAGTAGTAGTAGTATTGGTAGTGGAAGTGGTAGTGGTAGTAGTGTTAGCACTGGTGGTGGTGGTGGTAGTAGTAGTAATAGTAGTAGTGGTGATTGTGGTGGTAGTGGTGGTGGTGGTGGTGGTATTAGTCGTAGTATTGGTAGTGGAAGTGGTAGTGGTAGTGGTAGTAGTGTTAGCACTGGTGGTGTTAGTAGCAGTAGTAGTAACCGTCTTGTTTTTGTTGTTGTTGTTGTTGATGTAACATTAACAACAACAATAATGAAAGTGCGCAAAAACGTCCACCTTTAGTGTTGATTGCTAACTGGAAATGCTGCATATGAGGGTGTGGTCAGCACGCATATGGCTGAGAACAGACAGTACCAGTGACAGCCTCTTGTGAAAACGAAACAAATCCCAGTGATTAAGAACGGCGATCCTTCTGCTGAACTGCACTTCCAGTTCACAGCAGACTTAAAATGACACGTAATTAATCGATACCGCTGCTCTCTGGTGGCGAATCCTGACAACTAAACGACCTATGTTCTAGCATATAGCTAAAAATTTGGGGAAATACATATACGCTGGAGTCTCATTAACAGCCGTGTAATGTAGAGGAAGGTATACCTTTATCCACAACAGTATGAAAATGTGACAGCCAGTCGCCCATTTCAAAAATTGTCCGACTAAACAATAATAGCATTATATCATTTTTACTGTGAACACGTGGGTATTTACTTCATCCATCTGCCGTGATTTACGGGCCAATAAAAATTTACTGAGCTTTTAATATATCAATCTTTTTCGCTTTATATACTACAGCTGTGGTCACACGACCCACCTGGTTAAAAATTCTGTATTGCTGCGTTTTATCTGTTCATTGAAATTATAAGTTGTAAGTTTGCTTTCGTGACATGCAGTATGACTGCGGCAGAAACGAATGACATATAAAATATCAGCCGTAAGATTTGAAACGCAGAGGCCATTTGGGAAACGTGGGAGATGGGGGAAGCGTATTAAAATGGATTCCGAACATAGAATGGTGAGACAGTGAACTGGAGGGAACAGGCTCAAGAAAATGGCTCAGACGTCTTTAGTCAATGCGGTGACGAACTTTCTAGTTATAGGCCTATGAAAGCAGCGACTTTCTTTACCAGCGGAATGAATCTTAAACCGATTTATCTTCGCCGTACAATATATGCTTAAAAAGGCCTACCGCCACAGCAGTGTGTATGTATACATGTAAACGAGGTCTTAATACTGAGAAGGTAAATAGAATAAAGACTGCTATATCCTGCATGAAGCTCAAACAGCACCATTAACTGGCAATTAATAATTTTAATATTAATATATTAACCAAAAAGGCACCTACATTACTAGTTGCTACCCAAAAATTCGGGGAATTTAAACAGCGCGCCCGAACCGTTTGTCGTACGCCCTTCCGCCGCTAGATGTGGCTAGCAGTACGCTTTGTGCATCAGTGTGCCAACAGTTGTCAAGCTGAGAGGAAGTGTTATTAAGTTCAGTGCGCTTTTGTGAGGTTACGTTTTAGTGATCCGACGATTTTTTACAACTGATATGACGGATTTTAAGGAGCAAAGAATCTGCATCAAATTTTCTTTCAATCTTAAAAGACTGTTGCAGAAACCCACCGAATGCTACAGGACGCCTTCGGAGATAATGCCATGAGCCAAAGCAAAACTTTTTTTGTGGTACAAACCCTTCAAGGACGGACAACCTTCTGTCGACGACGATGAGCGTTCTGGACGAAAGTCGACAAGCACAACACCGGAAAACATAGCAAAGGTTCGCGAGGTTATCCTTGCAGATCGTAGAGAAACTACCCACGATGTTTGTGACATAGTGGGACTGTCATACGGGACCGTTCAACACATTTTGGCGGAAAATTTGAACATGAGAAGCATTTTTGCAAGATTTGTGCCAAAACTGCTGAGCGACGACCGGAAGGTCCATCGCGTTTCTGTCTGCAGGGAACACAAACAAACCAGAGACGACCCCAACTTCATCTCCAATATCATAACCGGTGATGAAACATGGGTGTATGTTTATGACCCTGCGACTAAGCAGCAGTCGTCGCAGTGGAAATCGCCAAATTCACCGCGGCCGAAAAAAGCGCGTCAAGTTCGCAACAATGTCAAGTCCATTGTGATCGTTTTTTTCAAAATCCAAGGCATTGTCCACAAGGAATTCGTATCCTCTGGTCAAACCGTCAATGGCAAGTTTTACTGTGAGGTTTAGAAGCGGCTGAGGGAGGACATTCGGCGCAAACGTCCAGACAAGTGGAAGAACAACAATTGGTTTCTACACCATGACAAAGCGCACGCTCACACATCACTCGTTTTTCGACAATTCCTGACGTCCAAAAACATTACAGTGATTCCCCACCCCCGTATTCGCCTGACCTCGCCCCCTGCGACTTTTTCCTATTCCCCAAAGTGGAATTACGGTTGAAAGGGCGTTGTTTTGACACGACTGAGGAGATCCACGCAGAATCGCAGGGGGTTATCGACACACTCACATTTTTTGAACATCCAGAGATGCATGAAATCATGGGAAAAACGCTGGGATCGCTGTATACATGCTTAGGAGACTGCTTCGAAGGAGACGGTTGAAACTAGGAGTTACGGTAAGAAACTTTCTTATGGTCAAATTCCCCGAATTTTTTGGGTAGCACCTCGTACATGATAATCCTTCGACATAAGGGCCCCGTCATACGTACATCAGATACAGGGGCAGATATAGAAAAACTGCACCCTTGACTAATATTGCATGGAGCTATACGTAAGAAATATTAAACCACATCCTTTAACGTTATCTTGTTCATATCCGTGCTCGTAAAAATCCAATCAATGCACCAATACACTCTCAGTTCATTCTCACTGTTACACTACTCATGTTTCAGCCGTCAAGGGGCCATCTACGGGGAGTACTGATACATTTATTGAGTAAGATCAACAAAATACGTGTCCAAATGTAAATATCAGATTAAATAGCAGCGTATTGTACATTAATTGGCAGTTGAGCAGCGTGATAACGTACAACGCGCTGCTATTCAATGATATTTACATCTGGACTTCATTTTGTTGACCCTGCTCACAAAATGTATCAGTACTCCCTGAGGACGGCCCCTTGACGGCTGAAACATGTAGGACTGTAACAGTGTGAATAAAGTAATATTAAAGTTTATTGGTGCATCGGTCGGATTTTTACGTGTGATAAACCATTTCGTATTTGCTGGTTGAGGATGGACATGATGAGGTCCGATACATGTAGACGTAAACCAAAACAGGTATTTTTATATACACAGTGATAATTTGATGGTACATAATCATATAGGTAAATGGCATAATTTACCCTGTCCAGGCTTTGAAGGCGTATAGGGGGAGTAGTACAACTCAACTAATTGTTAACCTCGGCACTAGACGCAGCTAAGTGATCTACTTAGGCCCCAGCCGCTTTGCCATCAGGAAACATTCCCCTTACCCACTGAATAAGTGGCTGGTTGAGCCCTAAAAAATATCTGGAAGTCTTTGGAGGCGAGAAAATCTCTTCCTCTTTCGGGATTCGAGCTGCGGACCGTCCGGCCCGTAGCGTAGTCGCTATACCGACAACACTATCACGGTTACCATTTAAGCACACAGAGTTGACTAAATATGAGCTTCGTCAGAGCTGTCACGCGTTGCTACAGAAATGTGAATTCAAGGATATTGAAGTTGGCTATAAAAGAACCAAGGTGGAAGGATGTGTAGTGAATTAAAGTGACTCGGGGTAGCGGCCAAAGTGGGATTATGTGAGAACAGCTATGGATATTCGCGGCTCAGAATGTTGCCGTCTTCAATGACGAGCTAAGTAATTACCAGCTATTAAGAAAGACCACGCAACATTAAATTACGTATGTTACATTGTGTTTAAACCTTACATTGTTCGTTCCGTGCATTTTCGATAATCATTTCACAACACTTAACCAACAAAATGCCCAACGTTCCTTCTTAGGTATTTAAATCATCACAATGAGAATTCTTTCATGTTTCAGTCCACATGGGATCAGCATCATGGAACAAATATCAAATAATATTGTATAAGCAAAATTAATTATATACTATGTATGAAACAGTTAATTTAGTTTTGTACAATATTATTTGATATCGGTTCCTTGATGATATCCCTTGTAGACAGAAACATGTAGAAATAGCCAATGTCATATTATAACATAAATATCTAACGAAGAAAACTGTGAATTTTTAGTCTGAGTGTTATGAATTGGACACATTGTGTATTTGGAACAAACACTGTATCTGTTAGTGCAAGTATGGTCTTGCTCTGTCCAGTAGTGTACAGTGCCTCCGAAAAGCCATTACCAATCGACACGGCCCAGAGAACTTAAATCATCTGTAAAAAATCTATGAATACACAACAAGTCTCTAAATGAGTATTGTCGGTAAACAAGCTGAGATTCGAACCTGGTGTATGCCGAATACGAAGACCGTGTACCCTTTTCCTTCCTCTCTCCCATCTTCCGTTCAATATCCTATGAACTTGGGCAATGTCCTTGTTCCATAATAAATTTAACGCTGTTATTTCCTCAGTACCTAAACCTTATGCTGCAGTACCTTGCCCAACAGCCATCTGCGCCAAAATATCCCTTCATGCAGTAAAACATAAATTTTATTACACTGGCGGTTTAATATAGCTTAGTCTTAAGTAGTTTAATGCAGCTTAGTCTAAAGTAGTTCATAAAGTATGAAGATATGTAACAGAATTCTCTTAATCATGACAGGATATTCCGTACATCAAATCTTGAAATTTCACGTCCATCATCTCCTTAAACATGCAGTTTCCTGCCTGATACAGGCCCCGTGTAATGTTTCCTTTTAAACATTTCAAGAGAGAAAAGCAGCTACTAAATACCGCATTTCATTGAGTGCATGAAACCAAACCAACATTCCCTGTCTGTAATCATTTAGTTTACGGTAAGCAGTACAAATCTGGGGACATTTTCGAATACCGAACTGTGTCTCATATGCCGAATGAAGTTTGTAGACACACATTTCTTTGGGGTTGGAATTGTGAGATATAGAATGTTTCAAAATTTGTGACCTTGTTGGGGTTTCTTCGTGTTTATAGAGTAAATACATAATTTGAAGTCTAAAATTAACAAGTTAAGAAACGGCTCTACTGAGAGGCAAGATTCAGGAGATAAAAAGTAGAACTGCATCTTCAAAACGAAAATCCTTTCATTTTTCTGGGATTGTACGTTTCCGTGATATTCATACTGTACTAGAAAATTTGTAAATATTTCTTAAAATATTTGTAACGCTTTATAAATTACAGGGCCATAAAAATGTCCATTGCAAATTATGCTACGCTAATCCAAAATATTCCAAAATGTCTCCGACTGTTTTCATCCGACTCTCATTTTCCTCAGTAAGTGATAGCTGTTTATATATACATATATGGCCCATTATTTTGTCCGGATGTTAAACTCGGTTCCTCACATTATGGGAAAAACATATGTTGAGAGTAGTTCTTTCCTATAACATGGTGCTAAGAGAAATATTTGAGCCTAAACAGAGGAAATAATAGGCAGCTGCAGAAAACTACATATTGTGGAGAGCCATGATTTGTACGCTATACCAAATATTATTAAGACAATAAAATCAAGCAGCGAAATGGGCAATTCATGTCGTACGTATAGGTGACAAGACAAATGCATACAGGGTTTCGGTGGGGAAACCTGAAGGAAAGAGACTAATGGAAGACCTAGTTGTAGATGGAAGAAGGGCAAACTAGGTTTCTTCTAGCTTATGAAAAGGACAATGGACATAATCTCGTAGACATGGTAATAGGCCTTCGGGGTTTCATAAAATACTGGTTATTTCTTTTACTAGCTGGAAAATTATTAAATTTGCATTATATATTATGTACCGCCAATACACAACATACATCAAGACAAGATGTAATTATTACAATTAGGTTATATGTGGCTACATGTTTCGGCCGTGACCGGCCATCTTCAGGCCAACTAAGAACAATATTAAGGTACAGTAAAAGTAGTACTCAATGGGATCACATTAACGATTTAATGTGAACGAAATGGGATCCCATTGAGTACTATTTTCACTGTACCTTACTATTGTTCTTACTTGGCCTGAAGATGGCAGGTCACGGCCGAAACATGTAGCCAAATATAACCTAATTGTAATTATTGCACCTTGTCTTGATGTATGTTGTGTATTGACAGTACATAATATATTACACAAATTTGATATACACAACGGGATGGCCTCTCTCAAATGGAAAATTATTAGTTTCTCAAAAAGCATTCTTCTCCATGGGGTTATTTATTTATTTAATTATTTATTTAGTTAGTTAGTCAGTCAGTCAGTCATTTCTTATTCCTCACACAGATCTGTCAGTGCACTAAAAGGTGTCACAATATATGTATCATATGTTCTGTTTTTAGAGGAAAATTTTGCAGAATCTTTAATGGCAAGTCTTCAATGAAATTTTCTAAGTGAATTCCATTTCATTTGGCATTGCTCTACAGACCGTGTATTTAGATTTAAAAAATATATAAATCCAAGTGAATAAATTTCTAAAATTGCCTAACAGTAAAGAAATTTCACACATTTCTTTTCGAAATTAATTTACACAGCCTAAAATAAAAGCGTTGGCCAGGATAGCTCAGTCGGTATAGCGACTAACTACGGGCTCAGTTGTGCGAGAATCGAATCCCGGGGGTGGGGGACCGGCCTCGAGGCCTAGCCAGCCTACTTTCTCGGCGATAAAGCGGCATTGGCATTGTGCTTATCACCTCCCACCACGAATGTGGCATGTCATTGGGTAACCTTTACCTTACCTATAATGAAAGATAAATACAATAAAATTGATGGCTGTCCGCCCTAATAATACTGACACAAATATTTGTTCCCCATTGACGCGCCAGCATGTTACAGTGGAGAACATTTTCAAGTTAAATTGTACAAGCAAACTTTCGGCTTTTTTTTTGCGCCTCGTGAGAAACAACGAAACTCTCAAGTTGAGTAGTAGACAGATATGCGCACAGTCACCATAAAATGTCATTGTAGTTCATGCAATATGTAAATTTTACACACAAGACGCTGTCATTTGCCTCAGGTGAGATAAGGTTCGAACTAGGAACTGCATTATGCATCACCCAGCACAGCTAAGACGAAGATCCCCTGCGGTGAAGCCGGTAAAACACGAGTTGCTGAAGCAGTTAATGTTGCATGAGTTTAAGAACACACACATTATGAATGCCACAAAATAAGGGCAAGACGTGCATCATTTAGCCATCTAATTAGCAAAGTATCTAACTCCATTAAAAAACCATTTCTATTCATTTATTATTATTAAATAATTTATGTGAAATATAAAGTTCTGATGTCAATAAAACGGCCTGGCTGGCTAATAGCCCTATCCCTAGTTTTTACTATATCCCCCTATACTTGAATAATCTTACTCCCATGCAGTTCAAATTTCTATCCTGTAGACGGAGGCAGCAGAATCCTATGACACGTTGGTGTCCGTTTGACAAGCTGCACATATCCAAACAGATCTGTAATTTTTATATTTGTTTACGGTTTTTTAAAATATTATAGGATATTTATTATTTGTGTAATAACTTAAACTACAACATGACCCTTCCACATTAGCATCAGGTATGGTTTGCTTAATGACGTCATCAATAGCTCAGACAGCTTAGATTGATGGGATGGTCAGTGGAGAATGAACTGGAAAAAATTTTTAAGTAAATTACAATTGTGTAAGCGAAGGGGCTAATAAGGTTTCCCTCTTGGCTTCTAGACAGTGCTGTGCATAGGATAACAAATGTCCTAGTGAATAGGAACTGTGGCGCACAGGATTACAAATGTGCCACTGAGCATGCCGTGGGCTAGTGGAAACTGCATAATGATAAACTTCACCGTTTGAATAGTGTTTGCGAGATTCCAGGTTTTCCCTAGTGTGTTGAAGAAAATTTAAGTCTTCTGGGGTGTTATGCCATGTCAACGGCTGGTAAATACGTAGTTATCGACGTTTCGCATAATCGTACACTCTCCTCTTTGACTGATTGGCCCTGAAGATGGCAGCTATATGATCCTTTGAAATGTCGGATACTATCTTTTAGTCCATAAAGTTTAACATCTCAGAAGACCTTTTCTATACCATTTACCAAACTGTATTCATTCATTCATTTAGTAGTCTGTCTTATGACAGGTCCAAAGCCCCTTCCAAAGCTTCCACATAGTGCCATCTAGAGCTTCCTCCTTCGAATGAGAGTATCCTTTCCTCCCTTAAGGTCATCCAATAGCTTTCTACGTCTTCTTCCTCGTTTTCCTACCACTCCTATCCCCCCTTTTATCTTTCCTTCAATAGCCCGTTGTAGAAGGCAGTTTCTACGCAAAATGTGACCAATCCAGTTAGCCTTCCGTTTATTTGTTTCACGCAGGATATTCTTCTGCTCCTTGACTCTACGTAATACTTCTTCATTTCTCACATGCTCGGTCCAACTGATCTTCTCCATCCTTCTCCAGCACCACATTTCAAAACTTTCCAGCTGTTTCTGATCTACTGTCCGAACCGTCCAAGTTTCAGCACCATATAAAGGTGTGCTCCAAATACAGCACTTCACTAGCTTCTTCCTCAATTCCAAGTCCAATGTGCTAGTAAAAAGAGCCCTTTTCTTGTTGAATGCAGCTTTAGCCATAGCAATTCCACATTCAATTTCAGAAGTACATCTTCCATCATTTGTTAAAATGCTATCCAAATATTTAAAAATTCCACATTCTCTAGTTGTTTTTGGTCTATCACAATTTAACTGAGAATGGTTGTCTTGAAATTCTTATTACTTTTGTTTTTTTCCACATTCATTTCCATTCCATGACATCTTCCAATTTCAATCAGTTTATCACTCATGTCCTGTAGCACCTTTTCTTCCTTAGCCAGTAGCACAAGGTCATCTGCATATTTCACAGTGTGAATGATTTGCCCTCTTATTTTGAAGTCTCCAAACCCTCCCAGAGCTTCCTTGGTAAGACATGCGCTGTACAAGTTCAACAGAATTGGTGACAAACAGCATCCTTGTCTAACTCCTCTTCCAATCTTCACACTTCTTGTCTCCCCTCGGTTCAGTCGTACTTTAACACTCTGAGCCACGTACAAGTTGCTAATCAATCTTCTTTCACGTCAGTCAATACCAGTCACCTTTAGGATCTGCATTAATTTGCTCCATTTGACTCGGTCAAATGTCTTCTGCCATTCTACAAATTGTATAAGGAAGACAAAACCAGGAACAATGGTTTGGAGAAACGGGCAAGTTTTATAAGAATTATTGAAAACTCATGACGGGAATAGACTACTTGGTAGACCTAGTCATAGATGGAAGCGTAATATTAAAATGAGTCTCGGAGATATAAGATATATGGAAGTGAAATGAATGAGACTGGTTCAGGATAGCGTCCAATAAAGGAATTTTGCTTACATAATAATGAACCTTGTTATTTTATAAAAAGCGGTAAATTTATTAACGTATTTAGCGACTACCAGCTTCAGGAGGAGTTCGTTAGACATCTAGAAAGGTCCAGTAGAAAACTGTGCGTGATGAATGTGCTTTTATCATTACATCTCTCTGCATGACGTCGCGTCCTGCCCGTTATTTGATAAGCTTGTTCAGTAGGCCTCATGAACAAATGTATCACATTACAGCAGAATTGTAGCCGTATCTACAGACGGACTTCCCCCACTTCAAGTGAGCCCGTCCAATTACAGAAGACCGAATATCGTACTGACCATATTAGTGTTATCAGCACAAGCAGTAAAAGTTTTAATGAACAGATATCCTTCACTGGAAAGAGTTCGCTATGTGTAACACCTGTTTCAACAGGCAGTATCTAGAAATTTTGCGTATGGAATCTACTTACATTGTATTAAGTTCTCATTATAAACGTCTATTGTTTCCCTAAACATTAACCATTTGACATTTAACAGAGAAGGTTTCGTGTTCTGTTAGAAGTATTATATGAAATTTACTACATTATTCAGATTAGTTTAGCTGCTTCAATAAAAAGTAGAACATACTTCTGTCATGCTGGTTAAGAAGGGCTTAAGTCTGTTGCTGTCAGTATATATTTTGAGCTAGTTTTAAGTACCTGCATATTTTAAAATATGCAGGTCATAAGTAAGAGTACGTCTGCAATGTGACACAAAAATATAATAAGGATGGCCGTTAAATGTGATTTTTGTCATAAAGTGCAACAAAGAGCAGTGGCATTCTCAGCGCAGCAAATGTAAAAGCAAACAATAAATCTGTTCTATGGTGTAGGATGTTGCCGTACGTTAGCCAGCAGCTGCGGAGATTCAGAACTTTATTCAACAGGATCCAACAGAAGACACGCTAGTTCAGCAACTTCCATAAGATTCTTATTTTTACTAACCGTGGGACTCTGACCGTACATATAGAGACCTTGACTTCACTTCACTTAGTAGTAAAATGCGGTCCTTATATTTTGTGCACGTAATAAGAATCGCCCAGTACATGAAACACAGGCAGGCAGGCAGGCAGATAGACAAACAGAAAGATAGAATTAATGAGATATGAAATAACAAATGTAAGTTAAGAAATGTGTCATGAAGGGAACACAAGCAAAACTGTGAAAAGTTTGTTTTCTAAGTATGAATACTGGAATGTTCAGAAGAGAAAGAAACAAAATACGTAAATTATAGCGCAGATGTAATAAAATAAAAAAAAATAAGCAGACAGTATTTCATAAACCAAGTACAAATGAGAGGAGTAAAAAAATTAAACATTTTCTGTGTCTAAGCACCCCCCGTCAGTGGTCATTCTCATAACGTTGTGATAGCTTTAACCCTGGCAAAGGATCCTCCATATCCCATGTGCAGGAAATCTTGTGAGATCCTCAAGCCCTGTCGAATAGAATTCAAAATTCGAAGGAAAAACAGCAGCCTCTAATCTACACACTGCTTAGCTCTTCTGGCTGATATAGGGGTTATGCAGAACAAATACGGAACATAAACATAGGCCAAGGACAAACAAATCATTCCATCAAATTACAAACGGTCTACGTAATTCTACTCAACAAGCCACTGCAGAAAAATACATAGACAGTTTAAAGTGTTTGGATGCAACTTCCTACATATTAAACCATAAGAACTTAACAATACAAAAGTTTTTAACGACGTACAGAAGGATTATGTGGATGTTGTCAAATATCGTTACAATCAGTATCAATTTTTTTTTAAATTTCAATGGAAAATTTCACCATTCCCATCTCCAGCTATAGTTGCCATAGATAACACTTCCACTGATCCACTCTTTGAGATCACGATTACGCGAATGGGCGTTCGGTAAACTAGAGAAAGATCTTGATGGCCTAAATGATCCTAAGGCCTAGAGACAAGTTCTCAGTGGCTGACGTCGACGCAGCAATAACTACCCTACCATGAACACCCTCTAACTCCTTTACAGCCACAGTTTATTTTCCGCCATCACTACTCGACCTGGCCTACTGCCTGTTAACTGCATGAATGACTGGCTAAATGGGAACAGAATTATGACAGTTTAAAATCTTAGGAACAGGCGACATCCACATAGACAAACAGCTAGATGGGGACAGAAGTACAACTAGACAGATAAGTTTGAATAAAGGTTGACCAACTAGATGACACTTGATTTATTATCTACTGCTCAACATGTTTCAGACGTTAATACGTCCATCTTCAGGAGCTTGCGACTACTTGTTGCGTTGTGTAGGCTGACTTGAGCCGGCTGCACTCGGATACCACATCACCAACAGACAATCCCGCTACATAACACCAGCACGGCTCAAGTCAGCCTACACAACGCAACAAGTAGTCGCAAGCTCCTGAAGATGGACGTATTAACGTCTGAAACATATTGAGCAGTAGATAATAAAGCAAGTGTCATCTAGTTGGTCAACCTTTATT
>Ga0123354_10015037_pt1:0-7500 | contig 12067 bp, 5 predicted proteins | sample TergutLab28metaG_2_FD_97872 | JGI IMG/M metagenome (GOLD analysis project Ga0123354, IMG submission 97872) | Labiotermes labralis P4 segment gut microbial communities from Petit-Saut dam, French Guiana - Lab288 P4 | ecosystem: Host-associated > Arthropoda: Insects > Digestive system > Gut... | reverse complement strand
AAGCAATTAATGTCCACTGGCAGTGTATATATATATATATATAGAGTTCCACGTAATCTTAGCCTCTGAATAGTTGAACGTGTCTTATCTTAAGGCTCTGACCTCTTTTTATCAGAGGAATAAGAGGTTGGGCGGGTCCCCAAGACGGTCAGGACGCTTTGGCTAAGGGAAAAATCTCAGTTTTTGCGAGTAATTGAACCCCGATTCTCTGGTAATTCAACTCGTAGCTTAATAACTTTATTGACTGATTTATGTACGAATCGACCTGCAGTTGGTTATTGTCATAATGTTTTGCTGTCTGGCACGACAATGCACGTATACAATAAACATTCGTACTTACCGTTTAGCTTGAAAGTAAGGTACTTCTGGTTCAGAACGAAGCTTGCTCTACGAACGTAGGAGATGTCGCAGACTGAGAGTGAAGTTTGAAGCTAGCTTGGCGGTGAATATAAAGACAGCTACTATGACAGATTCTGTTAATAGCGCCCTGACGTATCCACCGAACACTTAACTCCCTACGTGTCAAGGGTCATTTTAATTAGGAGTTTGTTCGTCCCTTTCTTTCCCATTAAAACTAATTATGAATTTAATACCCTGAAAATTAGTACAGTTTGCGAAGAGCCGTACTCGAATTGGTAAAAACCATGAATATAATTCTATTGGCAAAAAATGTATCGATTGCTGCGATGTCTATATCCAGTAGTTTGGATAAATGGGTTAGTGAAGATAAGGATGGACGACAGAAGGAATCCGGAAGGGGCAACATTGAGTGTCCTACGATTCGCTGTTCAGGAATCGTTGTTTCACGTGAACAGTACTTGAAGATTATTTACAGCCAGTCACCACCAGAGAATGAAATGAGGTTTGATAATAGCAATAAGAACCGGCGTTAACCATCTTGAGATGCGTCATCCCTGTCGTGTTTAGCAATACAATATGGAGAGGGTTTTTAATGAGTCAAAACACAACTAAGTATTTTAGACGTTGTTATTTATTACATTTTCAGGTTTATGATACATCCTCATCTTAATCTAGTCATAAACAACATTAGAATATCGAACAACAACGAGATCTTGTTGAATTTTAGATTGATATATTTTATGATATATACTATATATTTTCCTCGAATAAATACTATATGGTGAGATAAATTCAATCAAAAACACAACTATAAATATATGGCTAAATGATGGTGTTTATTAACAATGGAAAAGCTACATGTTTCGGCCTATAGCTGCCGAAACATGTAGTTTTTTCCATTGCTAATAAACACCATTATTTAGCCATATATTTATAGATTGTTTTTGATTGAATTTACCTCACAATATAGTTTAAACACACAACGGGGATGGCACACCTCAGAAATCGAATAAATAATTTTGTTACCTGAAGGTGGCCCAGAGCAGGGGCCGAAATATGTCGTCAGTTTAAAATAACAACATCTAAAAAACCTTAGTTGTGTTTTGACTAATTAAAAACCCTCTCCTTATGGTGTTAACCAAAATTTTTTTTCAACTACTGGTAATAAGAAAATGAACATAATTACAGTAAAAAATTTCACTATGTCCACAAAGCGAGTTTTGGGACACTCTGTATATAGAGAAAGCAAGGAAAAGAAAAACATTTAGAAAGAAGAGGTTAAGAAGGACAGATAGTGTGTGAAATGTGGCAAGTCTAGGGGGAAAAGGCTGACAAATAAAAAAGAATACAATAAATAAACAGCACACAGAAAAGACGACAGAATGTCAACTACAAGGAAAAAACTTCTTTGAGAAGCCGATAATCCCTTTTCCGGACGTAACATTGGTATTCAGAATGGACTGTCTACTGTAGAGCGCTGGGTCTGAGAACTTCTGTTGTAACGCAAGGAAAATACAACAAAAAAACTTCTAAAGGCGCATAATTACCAATTAACAAAGTATTTATTAATAATGAGTGCCAAAAAAAACTCCCTCGTGGTTTATTTATTGAATCCGCAAGTTCTTTTTACCATATTAACAACAGCCCTGCACTGGACTCTTCTGAGGCCAGTTCAATCCACTCCACATGTTTGCACTTCATTTCTTTAAGATCCATTTTAATAATATCACCCAGTGTAACGTCAAGATCTTTCCTTGAAGTTTACCTTCTGGTCTCCCTCGCGAGTCCTGTATGTCTCGTCATCTCAGTGTCTTTGATTTCATAAAGCTAACCAGTTATCGATGAAGTTCGGTGCACATATTAGCAATCCGTTAATTAACATTTTCTTTGCATAGGTAATGCCGAGAAATATGAGAAGTTCTGACGAGTTTTATGACGTTTTGTAACTTGGTACTGTGTAGGGTGACGGGTTGTTAATCTTACCATCAAACTGGAGGATACCTTCTGTCGGCTGTCCGTTACTAAATTTTTAATTTTGTTTTTCAGAATAACTTTTGTTTCAATTATTTAGTTTTATTTGTTACTCAATATACGAGTATCTGCAGTTACCGTATGCACCGTCTTCAATTCGTAGTGAAGACGCGCCGTATCGTGCTACAAGGACCCAGTTTGAGTAAGATACGAAGGAAACTACAAAGGTAAATTGCGAATATACATACAACGGAGGCAGTGGACAATCATAAGTCCCATGTTTCTTCGCTGTGCTTTATCGTGTCTCAATAATGTTTAGATAATGCATATCTCCTTATCTACTGCTACGTTAATTTTCTGTTAGCAGTGCGGTGACACATAGTCCCTTGATAGTAAGACCTCAAAGTGACCCATTGTACAGTATCAGTTCCTGATGACGGATAGTTACCGGAGTAGCTCAGTCCGGTATTGGGACTAGACTACGAGCGGGACGACAGAAGTATCCCGGTTCGATTCCCGGCACTTTACTCGTCTCCAAATTGTCCAGACCAGCCCTGGGACACATCTAGGCTCCTTTTAAACGAATTAGAGAGCTGTGGGTGGTAATGCGGCGGGTTTGAATCTGATTACTCACCTCCATCTAATACTGGTTATGAATGAGTGGAGTTATTCCTCCATTACCTCATAAGTCTTCTTGGAGTGTACAGAGACAGTAACTTTACTTGACCTGACATCAGAGGAGTGTCGAAGTGGCCTGGAGAACCACAGTGCTTGTAGAAAAACTTGTTACGATGCCACATGACACACCATAGTCTCACCCTACACTGCCCTAGGATTAAACCCGGTCGTCTCTGGAAAGGAAACCTTTACTAATTATGGCACGACCTTATGCTCTGTTACCATCTCTGTACATGCTGCAGATATCGACGCTGTAGCTCTGGCTAGTGTTTTCTATGAATCTAAAAGGGACTTTTATTAGAGACACAGAAGCTGTATTTGTGCAGTCTTGCAGGCAGCAAAGTTTTAATGAAACCCTTGTGAATACAACACGTTTCGACCTTGAGTTGCTGACGCAGGGCACTGCCTACATGTGTGGAATGTAACAGCTAATGGATATGCAGTGCAGAAGTAATATGGGTTATCCGACAAGCACTGGTACTTAAGCCTATGTGATGAGAACTGGGTTAAATTAAAAAAAGCAGGTAGTTACGAAATTATTACAGACGCTTTGGAAATGATACATGTGAGCAAGACCAACAAGATGCACTCTTTCTTTCTTTTATTTATTTCAATTATACTCTCCTCTACATTTTACATTCATTGTTCCGTGCATCATTATAATTGTTTAAAAAATAACCAACACGATGACACTTGTGGACTATCCTTTATTTTCAGGGGTAGTCGTCATTCATTCTCTACATGTTTCGAGCTTTCGGAAAGCTCATCATCAGGAGTTCATTTTTCCTGTACAGTCAGCCTCTGGTATAGTGTGTAATCTTTTGCTGTAACTCCTGATGATGAGCTTTCCGAAAGCTCGAAACATGTAGAGAATGAATGACGACTACCCCTGAAAATAAAGGATAGTCCACAAGTGTCATCGTGTTGGTTTTTTTTTAAACAATCTCCTCTACATGTTTCGAACAAACAAGTTTATCATCAGTAGGTTACTTCTGTACACGCAGCATATAGCATTTTCCATGCATGTGTACGATGTAATTTTTTTTGTGGTCATAAAGGGTGTAGCCTGCCAGAGGTCTCAGTAACTTCATTTCTGCCGCTTCAATTCTTCGTCTTTGTAAGGCTGTTAAGAGTCCAATTTTCTGACCCATATGAAAATGTAGGTAAAACTGAAGGGTTGTATGTTTTCAAAATAGTTTCCGTTCTCACTTTCTTGAAAATATTTCTGTTCATAATACCTATTAATTGTAAAAATTTTGCTAATTTAAATTCTACATCATTGGAAAATTGGTAAGATATACTGCAACCTAGATAAGTAAATTGGCATACTAGACGAGATAGATGAATACAGACGGAACTGGCTTTTACACTTGCCAAGAACGCCACAAAACCGAATCCCTTTGAAATCTTTCCACTACAGACCACAAGGAAGGAGAACAATTGGAAGACCGAAGAAGCGTTGGCGCGAACAGCTGTAACTCTGGAAACGGAACGGATAAAAGGGTCCAATACTTGATGTTTATGATGATGATAATAATGATGATGATGATGATGGTATATGATGTCTAGTCGCTAACACTTTATGATTCTTAGCGACTTGAGATCATAGACATGCATGGAAAATGCTATATGCTGCGTGTACAGAAGTAACCTCCTGATGATGAAACATGTTCGAAACGTGTAGAGGAAAATATAATTAAAACAAATAAAGAGTGCAGCTTGTTGGTATTGCTCACATATGTATTGCACTTTGCACGGTCCTGAAAATGTAAAGTTTTGGAAATGGATTGACTTTTTGGAACTTCTGAGTAATGGGTAGAGCAGTCCCATTACAGGCCTGGAGTGGCCTAGAGGGTTCTAGGAAGTTAAGGTTCCCAGATTTCATGACAACAGCACAGGATGGTGGTAATATTAAGGAGTAGCTGATGAAAACAATACAGGTACACGGGAAGATTAAGGTGGATACACATTTCTGAGCTTCTATATAAGCCTTCAGGATATAAAAGCTACTAATATTGTAAACGCTGGCTTAATGGAGCATTACATATATATATATAACTAATTTCCCAGTTTTTTCAGTTATCAGTGTGTTAATTATTAGCAAGCTCTACAAAAAGGAAAATAATTTGACTTTCAAAAAGTCATTATTCGTGTACAAAATTCTTAAACTCCCTCATTTTGGGTTACCTCAGAATAGCCCTTCAGTTAAGTATTAGGTCAGAGTTGCACAATTTCTCCAAAATTATAAGGTAAAGGTAAAGCAGTCCCGTTACAGGCCTGGAGTTGCCAAGATGGTTCCAGGAATTTAAGGTTCCCAGATTTCATGACAACGGCACAGGATGGTGGTAAGATTGTCAGTCATAAGCTCCGGCCGCCTTTACCACCAGGAAATGCTCCTGGTACTCATTTCTGTTAGAGGCTGAGTCGACCCCAGGGCAATAGTGCGATCGGAAGGGTTTCATGTCAATGAAAAGCTCCAATGTCACCAGCTGCGATCGAAGCAGCGACCTTCCGATTTGTAGCACAGCACCTTAACCACTGTGCTACCGCGGTCCCCCGGAACTTCTAAGTTAAGTGAGTAATTTAAATAGAACCTGTTACATAATAATTGTAACGATAGTGAAATCGAGGAGGTTAAAATGTTCTGGGCATTTGGAAGGACGTAAGAAATGAATACAAAATTTTGGAGGGAAGTTTATTTGAAGACGTCCATTCGGCTGTTTCTCTGATTCAAGACAAAACGCCGCTAACTAACAACTAATTAACTAAGTAACTGTAATGGAACACTGTTTGAGTCTGAGTTCCAGTTCCAGTTCCAGTTCCAGTCCGACAACCCTCTACCTGAGAATGGGGAAACGTTTTGTCTTCAATTTTGTGTCCGGACCCTAACTGGGGAAGAATATTCTGACCCTCAACCCTTTCGTATTTTACCCATGTCCATCCGGTCATGACAGGTTTGAAACCTATTGTAAAAAGTAGATCTTTGGAAAATTATTTGGGCGTTCTATTTGTGTTGACAAATTTATGGTTTCGACCTTGGTAAAGCACGTAAGAGTCCTTGGCTATGCCTCGTGTGGGCGTTTTTTCCAATGTAAAACTTAATTAAATGTAACCTATAAGAATTACTTAAATTCCTTTTTTTATTTGGTCAACCAAAGAAATTAGACCCACTTTAGTTGCTCGACGAATCACTGGAGAAAAAATGTGTCGATGTTGTTACCCTGGAAAACGAGATGGGTAGAAGGACAGAGTGGACTCAATTACAATTGCGACAAGAGAAGATGAAATGTAAGGAAACCAATCTAAGATGATAAAGGAGTTACCGGAGAGTTATCCGGGTGGTAGGGAATTAGAAACAGTGACCAGACGTTAGGGCATAGTGTAGTCAGGCAGTGTAGAAACATAAAGTGTTGTCCAACAAGTCTAAAGTGTGCACATAAATCAGCAATAAACGCAAGGTAAATACTGTGTGGTGACTAAGTGTAAAGCATTTCTTACAACGACATAATAACCCTGGTCGGAACACCCCCTCAACACCTGAGAAAATGTCTCATGCCTTACACCAGAGCGGGAAAGCGCTCTGATTTCTCCCGGTCCACCTACAGAAGCTTAAGTTGAGAAGCCAGAAATATGTCACGGTGTTGTGGGTGCAAATGCCTGAAGAGTGGACGGAGTCGATCATAGTACCTGTTCATAAGAAGGGGACGAAAACGGATTGTAATCATTATAGAGGCATGTCACTTTTGCCAACCACTTACAAAATTTTATCCAACATCCTGCTCTCAAGGTTAATTCCATATGCGAAGTAAATTATCGGGGACCATCAATGTGGCTTTCGACGCAACAAGTCGACTATTGACCATATATTATGCAGTCGCCAAATACTTGAGAAAAAATGGGAATACAATGAAGAAGTTCATCAGCTCTTTATTGACTTCAAGAAAGCTTATGATTCAGTTAGGAGGGAGGTCTTATATAAGATTCTCATTGGGGTGGTATCCCTAGGAAACTTGTAAGGTTAATAAAGGATGAGTCTGACTGAAACATATAGCAGAGTCCGGGTAAGCAAGAATGCGTCTGACAAGTTTCTTATTAGGAAAGGTTTGAAACAAGGAGACGCTCTATCACTGGTGCTTTTTAACTTTGCTTTAGAGTACGCCATTAGGAGGGTTCAGGTAAACCAGGATGGCTTGAAAATAAATGGTACTCATCAGCTTCTGGCTTATGCCGATGATGTTAATATACTGGGAGGAAGCATAAATACTCTAAAGGAAAATGCAGAAGCTTTAGTAGCTCGTACTAGAGAGACTGGATTGAAGTAAGTGCTGATGAAACTAAGTACATGGTAATGTCTCGAGATCAGAATGCAGGAAGAATTCAGAGTGTGAGGATTGATAATAGTACCTTCGAGAGGGTGGAAGAGTTTAAATATTTGGGAACAACTTTAACAAATCAAAATTCTATTGCAGAAGAAATTAAGAGCAGATTGAG
>Ga0123354_10015036_pt1 | contig 12069 bp, 12 predicted proteins | sample TergutLab28metaG_2_FD_97872 | JGI IMG/M metagenome (GOLD analysis project Ga0123354, IMG submission 97872) | Labiotermes labralis P4 segment gut microbial communities from Petit-Saut dam, French Guiana - Lab288 P4 | ecosystem: Host-associated > Arthropoda: Insects > Digestive system > Gut ... | reverse complement strand
GGATTTCAATCCGTCGCTATTCCCGACCCGGATTACCTTTCCGTTAGCGCTTTCGATAACCGCTTATACATTAACTTAATCGACGCTGAACAGTACCACCGTTGTTCGGTAAATATTTATACCACTTTAGGCAACCGGATATTAACCGTTTCCAATTTATCCGGATCGATTGATATTTCTCCTTTTCCGAAAGGAATTTATATCGTATCTTTACGAATTGGCGATAAACAGTGGGTACGGAAATTTGTTAAAAGTTGATTCATGGATTTTTTGACTCTGTCCCAATTGAATGCCCGCGTCGACAGGGAGATGAAAAACGCTTTTCCTGAGACTTATTGGGTGATGGCTGAAACTTCCGATGTCCGCATCAACAACCGGCATTGCTACATGGAATTGGTAGAAAAAAATCCAGCCGGCAATGGATTGGTTGCCAAAGCAAGAGCTTATATTTGGGCAAACAGGTTCGAAATATTGAAGACGTATTTCGAGCAGGCGACCAAACGGGATTTCACCTCCGGTTTGAAAATCCTGTTCAATGTTTCTATTGAATTTCATCCGGTTTACGGTTACGGATTAAATGTTTTCGATATCGATCCGACTTACACGCTTGGCGATTTACAGGCGCGGCGGCAAGCCATTCTCCGGCAATTGGAAGAAGAAGGGGTTCTCACGCTGAATAAAGAGTTGGAAATGTCCGGTTTACCGCAGCGAATCGCTGTTATTTCTTCGGCGACGGCTGCCGGTTATGAGGACTTTTGCCGTCATCTGGCGGAAAGCCGGCAAGGATTCGTTTTTTATCCCCGTCTTTTTCCTGCCGTTATGCAAGGCGAACAAACCGAAACGTCGATTATTTCCGCTTTAGACAAGATATTTGAATACAAGGATTTATTTGATGTTGTCGTTATTATCCGAGGCGGCGGCGCTACCTCCGATTTGGCTGCTTTTGATTCTTATGAATTGGCGGTCAATTGCGCTCAGTTTCCATTGCCGGTTATCACGGGGATTGGACATGAACGGGATGATTCCGTGTTGGATTTTATTGCGTTTTACCGGGCGAAAACGCCTACGGCTGTTGCTGATTTTCTGATTGAACAAATGGATGAAACCGCATCCGGCTTGTTAGATTGTCAGGAAAGCATCCGAAATAATACCCTTGCCGCTTTGGATATTTATAATGAAAGATTAAAAATTTTGGCTGCGCATTTACCGGTTTTTGCACGAAGTCTGCTCGAAGGTAAACAAGCGTCATTGGAAATGCTCCGGTTGAAAATTCGTAATAACGCCGCCGCCTTTATGGTAGTTCAAGAATCACGGCTCAAGGAAAAGGAATCGTTTTTCCGCCTTTCCTCGCCAGAATATATTCTTGCCAGAGGCTATTCCATCACGCTTAAAAATGGGAAAGCGGTTAAATCAGCGAAAGAATTGTCGCAAGGCGACAACATCGAAACAATTTTCTCAGAAGGCAAGATTGAAAGTAGAGTGGTGATTAATGATTAATAAACTAACCGCTATTTAAGCTCCAAATAGCACGAAAGCGGATAATGGTCGGAGCTTTTCAGGTCGCCTACCGTACAATTGTAAGATTTAATATTGTCGCTGTGCAGGATATAGTCGATGCGGAACAAAAAGCGGTATTTGTTGTAAGTAATTCCTAATCCAAAGCCGCTGTCGACAAAAGCATCGCGAAGATTTCCCTTGATTTTATACCGGGCGTAAGAAATAGGCGTATCGTTGAAATCGCCGCATACAATGAGGTAGGGATTTTTATTTTCCTTGATAATCTTGGATATGATTTGCGCTTGGATAGCTCTCTCTTTGAAAGCCGGCGTCAAACGCTTGGTCATCGTTTGAGTGAAAGCGTCTAACGATTGGGTATCCACGTCTTTCGTCAATTGGTAATAATTGCTTCGTTCTTCATCCGACAATTTATTGGATTCCAAATGGTTGTTGATTAAGGTGACTCGTTTTCCCCGAATATCCAATTCGGCTACGAACGATCCATTGTAAACACTTTTATAGGCGACTTTTTGAAATGATAAAATAGGAAACCGGGAAAAAATAGCTAAGCCGTAATCCTCATTTGGATAAGGAAATTGCAGCGGAGAAATAGAAAAATAGGAATATTTTTTTAAAGCTTCTCTTATATCCACGTCCATTAATAAATTTTTATTGCCTCTTGAAGCTCCGAATTCCTGAATGCAGACTATATCGGCGTCGTTTTCCTGAATGTATCGGAGGATTTTACTCGGAGGATCTCCGGGAGCGTCTTTCTTAATATTGTTGAAACGCATAACATTATATGTCAATATTTTAATAGCGTCGTCAGGAACCTTTCCCGTTTTTCCATGCAATGGACAATAGGTGTAAATAGCTCCTCCGCAGATTCCGAAAACCGCTAAATGGATGATAACCTGTTTCCACTGTCTGAAAAGCGCCCATACAATAAAAACGCCTATATTGCCGACAAGGATAAAAGGAAAGAATAAACCGAAATAGGAAAGAAAAACGAAACGGTAAGGAGAAACATATCCGGAAAAAGAAGCCAATAACAACCCTGCCAATACGATTGCATTCAACGTTTGAAGAATAATCCACAAAAATTTTTTCAAAGGCTTCATTTCAGTTATTTTTTACCTGCGTCGAAAAGTCGTTTCTTTTCATCCTCCGAAAGGCTATTGTACCCTGAATATTTGATTTTTTCTAAAATACGGTCAATCTCTTTGCCTTCATCGGCTTTTCGTGCATTGTAGTCCCAATCGGTTTCCGGTCGTTTATGCACCGTCATCTTAGGTTTTCTCTTGAAGATATTCGTTATTTTTTTCGTCCAGGATTGATTCCATGACCCTCCTCCCCTTTGGTAATTATTGTTTTTTCTCCGCCAGTAAAGTATCAGGATAATACCGAACAACATTCCGCCCAAGTGGGCAAAATGAGCGACATTATCGCCCGAAAAACTGACAACGCCCATCGACAGTTCAAGCACTCCGTAACCGATAACCAAATATTTGGCTTTTATAGGAATAGGAATCGGGATAATCATCAATTCAACATTGGGGAAAATCATCCCGAATGCCAGCAAAATACCGAAAACAGCTCCCGAAGCGCCAATCGTAACGGAATAAATATCCTGAAAATAACATATTGCTAATTGAATCAATCCGGCGCCAATACCCGTCACTAAATAGTAAGTAAGAAAACGAGAAGGTCCCCAGTAATTTTCCAACACCCTGCCGAACATAAATAAAGCGAACATATTGAAAAACAAATGAAAAAAAGCTACATGGGTAAATTGATAAGTAACCAGTTGATAAAGAATAAATCCTCCACTTTTTATATCATGCAAGCCGAAAATATCGGCAAGCGGAAGCGAAGTGAAAAGATTGCAGGCTCCCCATACAACCACATTGATAATTAAAAGATTTCTTGTAACAGTGGGGATGCTGCTGAAAAAGCTGTTATTGGGATTATTATTGAACATATTGTCGATTTTTTATCGGGCAAAGGTACGAAAAATTTCATTTCAAACCGCTAAAAAATAAATTTTACACAAGGCGTTGCACACTGGAGCTCGTTACGATTCACTTGCCTTTATAAAGAGAAAATTGAAACTATTTTTTTATTATTTCCACTTTAACACATTGAAATTTGTTTATCAAAAAATCAAAATATTTTCGTATCTTTGTTTCCTATTTTAAATAATGAGAAAGATAGAATTTATTTCATATTTGGATAGTTTTGGGCAAAACCGTATTAGAGTAAGGTTGATAACCCAAAATGGAAATTTACAAGATATTATGTTCCAATATGAAACTCAAATTGACAGTGAATGGGTATCCCTTGTACGTTATGATTGTGCTCACGGTTTTTTTCATAGAGATATTTTGTATCCCAATGGAGATAAAGAAAAACAGTCAATTGAAATGGATTCTTTAAAAAGTGCGTCACAATATGCTGAACAAGATTTGAAAGACAGATGGGAATGGTATCGCGAAAGATATATAAAAAAAATTAAAAAAAAATAGATATGACAAACAAAGAAACCATAAAAAGGAATATCGGTTTGACATTTGATTTTGTCAACTACTTGATAGAAAATAAGTCTGATTTGGAAAAGTTACCTGATAATTTTACGGTGGAATTTATAGAAAAAGATTTTCCAAAGTTGCAACACCATCAAGCATTACACAGGACAACAGTAGATACAAACCGTAAATATGTTCAGGTAAAAAATTCTTTTGTAACAGTTTGATTTTTAATAAAAGCATTCATTTCCTTATGCCTGATGTTGTTTCCAAAAATGGAAAATACAGACATTTTAATGCCATAAAAAAGACGAAGCAATCCCCTAAATTATTTCCAATGGATTGCTTCGCTTGTTCGAAATAACCGAGTAATTGTGAATTATCTCACCACTTTTATTGTTCCGCTTTTACTTCCTTTGACGATATATATCGAACCCTGTATACGACTAATTTTGTAAAAACAAGAAATCATCACAATAACATTTGAGTTAATCTATTCTTCTACCTTTTCATCATTTTCATATTTTGTTGCAAATCTTCAAGTCGTTCGTTGTTCTGCCTTGCTCTCTCTGCCTGTTTACGAACAATCTCGGCGCTGTCATTGTTTTGGAATTGCCGTTCCAATCGAGAACGTATTGCAATAGTAGAAATAGCAGGAATGAATGAGGTAATGAGGTTTGTTTGTGTGTAATTCACTGCTGCTACTGCGGTTGTTTTGTTAATAAAAATGAGGTGAGAATGAGGTTTTGCCGGTTCAAATAATTATTGTACTTTTGCCCTGAATTAATAATGCTTTGTAAAGCTTATGTATAAACGCTTTTTCAAACGTCAGGCAGATATAGCGGTTTCGTTCGCAGGACTTCTGATAACATCGCCGTTCATTGTATTTGCAGCGCTTTTTGTATATTGGATAACGAAAGAAAATCCTTTTTTTCTTCAAAAAAGACCCGGTTTGAATGCGCAAATTTTCACGTTGATCAAGATGCGTACGATGACCAATACGCGCGATTCCGAAGGAAATCTTTTGCCGGACAAAGACCGGACAACCCGTTGGGGGAAATTTCTGAGGGAAACATCTTTGGATGAAGTTCCCCAATTAATCAACGTTTTGATAGGCGATATGAGCTTGGTGGGTCCGCGTCCGCTGTTGCCGGAATATTTGCCGCTTTATTCCGATTTTCACAGACGGCGGCATCAGGTTCGACCGGGAATTACAGGTTTGGCGCAAATTAACGGAAGAAATTCCATTTCATGGCAACAAAAGTTCGATTTGGACGTTTGGTATGTAGAGCATATCAGTTTTAAAATAGATGCGCAGATCATGTTGCAAACTTTTAAAAAGGTGTTTAAAAAAGCGGATATTAATCGTTCGACAAGGGTTACAATGCCTGCTTTTGACGGAACGAATTGAATTATGAATTATGAATTATGAATTATGGGAAAATCTCCAATATATCTATCCATAGCTCATCCGTCGGGAAAAGAGATACAGTACATTTCCGAGGCGATTGATTCAAACTGGATTACTACGTCAGGTCCGCAAATTACCCGGTTTGAAAAGGCGCTGGAATCGTATCTCGACACGCCGAAACCGGTTGTGGCGTTGAGTTCCGGAACTGCTGCCCTGCATCTTGCTTTGATTGATTTGGGAATAAAACCGGGCGATGAAATTATCTGCCAGGATTTGACTTTTGTCGCTACCATCAATCCGGTAAAATATGTCGGAGCAATTCCTGTTTTAGTGGATAGCGAAAAAGATACATGGAATCTTTCACCTGATTTATTGGAGGAAACAATCACAGACCGGATACGAAAGACGGGGAAAAAGCCGAAAGCCATTGTAGCCGTCGATTTATACGGAATGCCCGCCCGCTTGCCGGAAATAATCCGGATTGCCGCTGATTATGAAATTCCTGTCGTTGAAGATGCTGCTGAAGCTTTGGGCTCTTATGTAATAATAAATAACAGTCCGAAATTCTGCTCTACATTTGGCGATTGCGGTTATTTGTCGTTTAACGGAAATAAAATTATTACGGCTTCGACCGGCGGAGCTTTGGTTTGCAGGGATGAAGAACAAGCCGCCCGCTTTCGTTTCCTGTCGGGGCAGGCGAAAGATCTCGCTCCGCATTACCAGCATTCGCAATTAGGATACAATTATAACCTGAGTAATATTTGCGCTGCCGTCGGCTTGGCTCAAATGGAAGTTCTGCAGCAATATGTCGACCGCAGGCGTGAAATCCATTTTCGTTACCGTTCGGAATTGGCGGGGCATCCGGAATTGGAGTTTCAGAATGAACCGGCAGGCTATTTTTCCAATTATTGGTTGACTTGTGTTTTATTTCCTGATGAAAAATTACGGGACGAAGTAAAAAAACACTTGGAAATGAATCGGATAGAATCTCGTCCGGTATGGAAACCAATGCATTTACAGCCATTGTATAAAGATTCTCCATTTTATGGCACGAAATTTGGAGAGACTTTTTTCCAAAGAGGATTGTGTTTGCCGTCAAGTTCAATATTGGGAGATGATGATATTTCAAACATTACCGCTTTAATAAATGACTATTTGAATCGTGGATAAAAATGATAAAATATATATTGCCGGTCACACGGGCTTGGTGGGTTCAGCGCTTTTAAAGAATTTACAATCCAAAGGATATAGAAATTTTATATTACGGGATATATCCGAATTGGATTTACGGAATCAAACGAACGTTTTTAGTTTTTTTGAAAAGGAAAAACCGGATTACGTAATTCTTGCTGCCGCCAAAGTGGGCGGCATCATTGCCAACACGACCTATCGCGGTCAATTTATTTATGAAAACCTGCAAATTCAAAACAATGTTATTCATGCCTCGTGGCTGAACGGCGTCAAAAAATTGCTCTTCTTGGGTTCTACCTGTATTTATCCCTGCGACGCGCCCCAGCCGATGCCGGAAAATTGTCTCTTGACTTCGCCATTGGAATATACCAATGAGCCGTATGCCATTGCCAAAATTGCGGGTATAAAAATGTGCGAAAGCTATAATATTCAGTACGGAACCGATTTCATTGCCGTAATGCCTACCAATTTATACGGTCCGAACGATAATTTTGATTTGGAAAAATCGCATGTTTTACCGGCTCTTTTGCGGAAGATTTTCTTAGCAAAGAAATTGATGGATGATGATTGGAATGCTATCCGAAAAGATTTTAACAGGTTGCCGGTGGAAGGAATTTCCGGAAAAGATTCGGACGATCTCATTTCTGCCAAATTAACCAAATACGGGATTGAGAAAGGAAGTGTGGAAATTTGGGGAACAGGAAAGCCCATGCGTGAATTTTTGTGGAGTGAAGAAATGGCGGATGCCTGCATCTATATAATGGAAAACGTGAATTTCAAGGATTTGATTCCGAAAGGAAACGAAATTCGAAATACACATATTAATATAGGTACCGGAAAAGAAATTTCAATTGCCGGCTTGGCGAAACTGATTGCAAAGACCGTTGGTTATGAAGGCGAATTCGTTTTTAATACCGGTAAACCGGACGGAACGATGCGAAAACTAACCGATCCTTCTCAATTGCATCGATTGGGGTGGAAACATCAGATTGATATTGAAGAGGGAGTGGGGAGATTGTATGGGTGGTATTTGAAAAAATTGAATAATTGAATAATTGATAATAATAGTATGTCGAAAACAGCGTTAATTACCGGGATTACGGGGCAAGACGGGGCTTATTTATCGGAATATCTGATAAAAAAAGGCTATACGGTGCACGGGATAAAGAGGCGGTCTTCTTTGTTTAATACAAACAGGATCGATCATTTATACCAAGATCCGCATTTGGAAAATCGCAATCTGATTTTGCACTACGGCGACATGACCGATTCGATGAACATTACGCGCATCATAGCGGAAGTTCAACCGGATGAAATTTACAACCTGGCTGCCCAAAGCCATGTAAAAGTCAGTTTCGATACGCCGGAATATACGGCAAATGTGGTCGGATTAGGGACGTTACGCGTTCTGGAAGGCGTGCGGCTGTTGAATTTAGCGTCTAAAACCCGTATTTACCAGGCGTCTACTTCGGAATTGTACGGCTTGGTACAGGAAATACCTCAAAAAGAAACTACACCCTTTTATCCGCGAAGTCCGTATGCTGTATCAAAGATGTATGCTTATTGGATTACAGTCAATTACCGAGAAGCATACAACATGTTTGCCTGCAACGGGATTTTATTCAACCATGAGTCGCCGCTTCGTGGAGAAACCTTTGTGACGCGGAAAGTGACGCGCGCTATTTCCCGGATTGCTTTAGGAATACAAAATGAAGTTTTCATGGGCAACCTATCCAGCAAACGCGATTGGGGACATGCAAAAGACTATGTCAAAGCAATGTATTTGATTCTTCAGCAGGATGAACCGGATGACTATGTAATCGCTACCGGCGTGACGACTACGATAAGGGACTTTATCAGCAAATCATTTGACAAAATAGGTATTATTGTGGAATTTTGTGGAAATGGCGCTAATGAAACCGGAAAAATCACAGGGATTCGTACGGATGCGTTTGTTGAAAAAGTCGGTGAAGCGTATTTGAAAAAAATACAAAGCCGCATTGGAGAGGATGTAGTTAAAGTCGACCCTCAATATTTTCGTCCTACGGAAGTTGAACTGTTAATCGGAGATGCAACCAAAGCACGGACCAAACTCTCATGGACGCCTCAATACGACTTAGACGCTTTGATTCAGGATATGATGCAAAGCGACGTGAAAGAAATGAAAAAAGAGGCTTATGTAAAAGATGCCGGTTACAGAATTTTGAATTATTTTGAATAAAATAGACAATTGAAAATAATGCTATCTTATATGCTACATAATAGAAGAATACTCAAACAAAATAATTATTATTTTGATAAAATTTATTTATTTTTTGTGTATATGGTAAATTATGCTTATATTTGGAGCGATTTTTGATGCTAATAATATTATATTTTTTAAGAAAACACAGTTGATATACATTTAATAATTTTTTTATAATTATGAAAACAAAAATCTTTTTACTCAGTTTGTTATTGGGGCTTTCTGTCCAAATTTTTGCGCAGGATAACCAAACGTATGTAAGCAAAGATCCCGGGTACTTGACCGCTTTTAAGCATAGCGGCGCCGGGGATAATTGGTTTATTAACATCAGTGGTGGCGGACAGGTATATGACATTTCCGACAACGTTAGCGGCGTAAGTTTCTCTAATCGCATTTCTTTTATGCCGGCTCTTGCAATAGGGAAATGGGTTAATCCTTACTGGGCTTTCCGTTTAAAAGGCGACGGTCTTTCTGTGAACAGTTTTTACAACGATAACGGGTTCAAGCAGAAAAACGACTATGTCAATGTACATCTGGATGCTATGTGGAATTTAGCGAATTATTGGGGAGTATATTCTCCGAAAAAACTTTTCAATTTTACGCCGTATGCAGGTATAGGTTGGGCTCATCGATTCGCGCTTGCTGATGATGCAGTGGGTTCGCCTTCCTCAGATTATTTCCGTGGTGATTATAAACGGTATTCCGACGCCTTCTCATTCAATGGAGGTATTCAATTCGGATTCCGTTTAAGCAGCCGCGTGAATTTGGATTTTGATTTGGGCGTAACTTGGATTGGCGATTATTTCGACCGGATAGACCGGAGGGGTGAAAACGACAACATTTTTCACGCATTAGGCGGTTTCACATTTAACCTGGGCAAAACTACATTTGATGCGGTTGAACCGATGGATTATGCTTTAATTAACGATTTGAACGGCAAAATCAATGCTTTGCGTCAAGAAAACGATCAATTATCCAAACGTCCGGTTTCTTGTCCCGAATGTCCGCAAGTTGTTCCTCAAATCATTAAGAATGAAATTAACTATGTTCCGAATGTTGTATTCTTCCGCTTGAATAGCTCGAAGATTGACGCTAATCAACAAATAAGCGTTTTCAACACTGCTAATTTCATTAAAGAAACCAATCAAAATATTAAAGTTGTTGGTTACGCTGATAAAGATACCGGAACAAGCAAATACAACTTAGGTTTGTCGGAAAAACGTGCAAGAGCTGTCGCTAAAGAACTTACTACGAAGTACAATGTTCCTTCCAATAAGATTTCGATCGAATGGAAAGGCTCGGATGAACAACCTTATCCGAAGAACAATTGGAACCGTGTAGTTATTATGAGCGCTCCTCAACAATAAGTTTTTGCGGAAAATAAAAAAAAGCGTCCGGTTTGGACGCTTTTTTTTTGAAATTTCCTTGATAAAGACTAAATTTGCATCCCAAGAACAAAAAACCGCTAAGCGGCACAGTAAAAAAATAATGGTAAGCAAAACAAGATATGGATTTCTAATCAAATGGTTGATTATTCTGTGCGATTTACTGCTAATCAATCTATTGTTTTTCTTAGTATATAAATGGTCAAAAGTTTATAATGCTGAATATCAGAATATAAATTGGAGATATATTTATCTGCTGCTTAACATTAGTTATATCTTTGCGGTTTATTTTGTCCCTGTCAGAATTTATCAACCGGTGATGTTTACGGATAAAGTGATCCAGCGTTCCTTATCGCTTGTCGCTTTACATGCAATTATTTTTACCGCCTGTCTTTTCTTCCTGAACTTGGAAAATGACGCTTTGCCCCTTTATTTTATTGGCTATTACTATTTTCTGTTGTTCGTTATTTTTACTACATGGCGGGTATTAGCGAGAGAATCATTGAAATTTTACCGGCGAACAGGACGTAATTATAAACGGGTTGTTATTGTCGGCGCAGGAAAAAACGGGATGAACCTTTTCGCAGAAATGAAAAAAGAAATGGCTTACGGCTATAATATTTACGGCTTTTTTGATGATAACATTTTATTAAAAAGAACATTACCGAATTATTTAGGAATGACCTACGAAGTAGAAGATTTTGTTCTGGAAAATAATATTGATGAAATTTATTGTACTTTACCCAATTCACAAGATGAAAAAATTATACGAATGCTTAATTTTGCAGAAAAGCACATGATTCGCTTTTATATTGTTCCCGAATTTTCGCGATATGTTAAAAAGCGGTTAGATTTAGACATCATTGAATCCATCCCGATTATGGCGGTGCGGTCGGAACCTCTTCAATCTATTCATAATCAAATAATAAAAAGAATATTTGATGTCATTTTTTCTTTTTTCTTTCTAATCATCCTCTTTCCGATCTTTTACATTGTTTTTGGGATTTTAATTAAATTATCATCTTCAGGTTCGGTTATTTTTAAACAAAAGCGAACCGGAATCTACGGTAAAAGCTTCGATTGTTACAAATTCCGCTCTATGAAACAGAACGAAGACGCCGATGAAAAACAAGCGGAAAAAGATGATCCCCGGATAACAAAAATCGGACAGTTCCTGCGGCGTTCCAATTTAGACGAAATCCCCCAGTTCTACAATGTATTACGGGGAGATATGAGTGTGATCGGTCCTCGACCGCACATGCTAAAACATACCGAATTGTATTCGTCTTTTATCGATAAATACATGGTGCGGCACCTCATTAAGCCGGGCATCACCGGTTGGGCGCAAGTAAACGGATACCGGGGCGAAACAAAGACGACGGAACAAATGGAGGGCAGGGTACGATACGATGTCTGGTATCTCGAAAACTGGTCTTTTATCTTGGATATGAAGATCTTGATAATAACCATCCTGAATATGTTCAAAGGAGAGAAAAATGCCTATTGATGTTTCAAATCGTATCGCTTGACCAAAAAGATCAATGGAACGCCATTGTTCGTTCCATGAATCAATATGATTTCTATCATTTAGCCGAATATCATCAATTGGAGCATTCGGGGCAACCGTTGTTGCTCTGTTATTCTTCAAAAAAAACTTCAATCGCTTTTCCGGTTATTTTTCGTCCAATCGATGGAACACAATATAATGATATTACTTCAGTCTATGGATATGCAGGACCTTTATTGAATTGTGAAAATCCTGAAGAACAAGATATAAATAATTTTCAAAAAGAACTTTTGCGCTTTTTTGATTCG
>Ga0123354_10015034_pt1 | contig 12069 bp, 7 predicted proteins | sample TergutLab28metaG_2_FD_97872 | JGI IMG/M metagenome (GOLD analysis project Ga0123354, IMG submission 97872) | Labiotermes labralis P4 segment gut microbial communities from Petit-Saut dam, French Guiana - Lab288 P4 | ecosystem: Host-associated > Arthropoda: Insects > Digestive system > Gut ... | reverse complement strand
CGGACGGACCGACGGTCGGACGAACAGACAGACACGATCATACCATGCCTTCAATCTTGGTGTGTTAAGGCAAAATTACTTTTTTGAATAAAGATACTGTCACAGAGATTTATGGGGTAATGAACTTATTGGATCTCCATGATCCATCTTGTTTGCAGTATAACAGACTGTACGTACTGGAGGGTGCACAAGAGATATGAAGGCAATTTACAGGAGCAATAAAAATATGTCGCGTCTATCAACAGAATCTGAACGGGTGAATATGGAAACAGCTAAATCTCTCGCTTGGCAAATCAGTGCAACAACAACAACAGAGAAAAATAAACACAGCGATTAGAAATTCACGCTGTCGCGGATTCTACAGCAGTTTCTAATAGACCGTCGTTAAGCAAGTGTTTCTGCTTCTTATGAGCTTTGATTTTGGGTCATTAAATGAAGTCGAAACCGGTTAAAATTAAAACGATTTATGAGAAAACTCGTCTATAGCGTCAGATATTCTGTGGTGCCATTTAATTCTTAGTTCTTAACCATAATATTATACTTGTGTATAACATTCGTTATAAATATACTCAGCCCCTTTCATAATGTTATAGCCGAGTTCGACTGTACTTCAAGTTACTATTGATACCAGGAAGCATCAAGTTTAGCAAATTAACATACATCTTAATTCCTATCTCACAAAGGACACTGTAAGTGTCCGTTATAAAGACCAATGTCTAAGTGCTCTTCAAGAAAATAATCATTCCTTATTGTGATAATAATACGTAACACTAAACATGCATGAGGGGAATGCAGGGTAATTTGGTGTTGAAGGAAATGGTAGTGTGTCTCCGTGCTAAAGATTGACAACTACAACTTTCTGGGATATGACACCGTGTCCTTGCTCTACATCCCAATTGTAGGGCACACTACACGTGGGCTCCCCACTCAACGCGCCTGAACAGAGGATATTACACTGGTTATTAGTCCGAAACTCGTTCCCCCCCCCCCTCGTATACTTGAAAATAAGTAAGTTGTGTTCTTGTCTGTACTGAACCATTAAAATGGGAAATGTAATTGCCGCAGTTTGGATTACAATATTGCATAAAAAATAATTCACCAACATTTTAATTTCACGCAGTGGTATGTAGATAGAATGCTATGAATTGTTGCGGGAAAGTGTGTGGTGACTCAACATGAGATCACAGCAAAATTTCGCGTTGGTCCAAAGGTTTCGTCAAAGTCAGCACAGTACTGAAAAAAAGAACTGGGGGAATTTTAGCTTCTATTTTGCGGGAATACAGGCATATGAATGGGGACGTATATGTAAACTTTCTGCACCGGAAATTACGCCCGAAAATACGTGAAAACTGACCGCAGTTGTTGGAAGCCGGTGTGCTGATACTCCGTGAAAACGTAAGATCTCAGATCGCACAAACTATAAAGATTCTTTTCACCGATCACAAGTGGGAAGCCCTGTCTCATCCCGCTTCTTTGTCCGGGTATGAATCCTCCGTATTTCGATCTCTTCGCGAAACTGAAAGAATCGCTGCGTGGCCGAAGTTTCAGTTTTCAGCAACACGAATTCTGCCGTGATCCGACGTAAGCGGCAGCTAATTAAGTGGACAATTAAATGGTACACAAAGTTACCCAATGACATGATGTCACGTCGATAAAGCATGAAACGTCACACATCATAACATGATGATAAAAATTACAAGGAGTTGAAAGAAACTAAGATAAATAAAGCCTGATTCCAGAATCGAACTCGGGGCCCTCGGAATATGAAGTAAAAATTTATTCCGAATAATACTGAGTGCAGAGCTGGGAATAATACCTTATTAAGAATTCTAAAGATAATAACATGGTTAAGCTAAGGATTGTGTTTCCAAACGTACGGAATATCTGTTTATTTAAAGAATTAGCTTCCTGTAACAAGTTCCAATTTAACTGCCATCAGTTATTTTAGAAAGATATTAATATTCCCTAATTGTAGTAAATGACGGTTTATTATGTCATAACAAGCACAACAATTCTGAATCATTCTCTCATTATTATTTAATTTAAAATGACCACTTCAACCACAAAAGTTGTTCGTGACTCCAGACAGGTGTGCAGGAATTAGCAATGTGTCATTAAATTCTCCTAAATTTGTTTCGAAATTTAGTTGATAATTTGTTAGTACAGCAAAGCAGATCACTTAACCGTCAGTGACACACGTGTCTGAATTCGTCTTCGTGGTACAGAATACGTCTATATGAGAGATTACTTAACTTCCTAAATAACAGTGATTATTATTTGCATCGCCTGCTTTAGTATTAAAACTTTCCTTCCACACATTTTACACTTGCGTTCTTACGACACTCACAATAAACAGTGATTATTTTCCTCAACAATTTTAACCGGTCTTTGGAGTGGAGAAATAACATATTGATTGTGAGGCAGAAACTGTATTGTATATAATGGGTACAGTACAGTAGACACATACATTATAATTCAGATAATTTAAAGATTTTCAGTATGCGCTAGAGGTCTTCCGTAATTCCCCTCCATCATCCAACAAATGTTTAGTTGACTCCAAAATTTCACGGTGCACTGAAAGCTCCTGTCCCAGCCCTCCAATGTTAGTATATAACGTCAGCTCAACTACTTAGTTCCTCTCTTTTCTACTCAAAAGAGTCTGCTTCCCACCACACTATTTCTTAACGTACAGAAACAATCTTTTCCATCACGTTTTCTGTAATAAAGCGAGTGTTTTCAGTACTTTCCGCTCTCTCTAGTTTGTCACGAAATTCGTTTTATTTAGGACCCAGACTGACACCATTATGCAAGTTTTTGCTGAACGGTTGAAAATTGGTCAGTTAAGTTCCTGTTATAAAATATGAAGACACATTAACATGTACACACGAGCACTCCAATGGGAAACAGATAAATAAAGTCCACACTTTTAAGCGACAATTTTTTCCAAATCATACCATCTACAGACAGACCTTCCAATTGTTTTGTGCTTGTTGTAAGACAACTTCCTGGGATTCGAAGCCCGAGGCTATTTCTTTGAAATCTAGATCCAGACTAGAGTATTCAGTCAGTTTGGTGAAAAGTCGCTTTCCACAACCAAGAGCCTTGAGTGTTAGTTAATACAGAGAGAGAAATATGTATTCGTGGTTAATCCAGTGAAATCCACGAAAGCGGCCCGAAAATGTTACGCTGTTTAGATTGGCAGAAGCAGAGCCAATAAAAGTGATAGTAGAGGGGGACGCTTCCAGAAGCTTCGGCAAACAACTGAATTATTTTGCAGAGGGAAAAGGCGAGTTAGTTGGTAGTAGTTTTTTGTCTGAGGTAAATGTTTCGCGACACGTGCCTTGAGAGGGGAGATTTACTGATTTTTCGAAGGTTCTTCCCAGTAGTAGTCATCCCCTTCCATGGAGTGAGTGAGTGAGTGAGCGAGTAATTAAGTAAGTAAATAAGTAATTAAAGAAGTAAGTAAAGTAAGTAATTAAGTAAGTAAAGTAAGTAAATAAGTAAGTAAGTCATCCTCTTCATTTCAGCATTAATAACGGCTTGTCATTTTCCAGGAGAAGTATCGCAAGGGTGACAAACCACAAAATTACACATATGTGCACACTTGTGTAGGCATGCATATGTTATTGTTTCAACTGCTCGTGTTGAGAAGTGCTTATGTGAGAGTAGGACGATTGATATTTTTGTAATTGTAGTGTTATATAGTACCTGAAACCTAAATGGGCATGACCCACCCCTGTAATGGAAATACTAATGATGCTGTTCCCGATATTTGTTTGTATGTGTGTGTGTGGGTGGGCGGGCGCGCGCGCGCGTGTGTGAACTCTTAGTGTCGTTTTAATTTCTCCGTGGCTATACGGCCCGGATATTTCTTGAAAAAGTTTCTCAAGTTTACAATGAACCAGATTCTTAATATACTAGCTCAAACGATACAATAAAGTTTACAGAAGCCAGATACTAGTACAGAATTTGTGAGAGGACCTTTACACCATTCTCATATCCCTCACGCTTGCTACATGGCCAGTTCATCATGCTCTTTACATTTTTACCCTTATGTAGTGAAAGTAACACACTACGATGCTTCTCATTGCGTAGTTTCTTTGATCCACATATTCTTTTCAACATGTAGATATCGAAGGCAATCCTGCTACGTTCTTTACGAAGGGGGACCATGTATCACACTCGAAAGCTGGGTACTTAAAAGGATTATAATTACAGTTCTACTCTTTCTTTAACGTCGGTGTCATATGGGAGTATGCGGTCAACACAAGGACCCGGCCATTTTATCTTCGTGATGATAAATGGAATGATAAATTTGATACTCATTTATGTGAATAACAAAACGTAAATGGGTGAAGGCCTTCAAACACAATGAAGGTTTAGTTTATATAATTACAAACTTTAATGTTACATGTTTCGGCTTAAGCAAAAGAACCTTCATCATGCGAGATTAAACTTCCAAGTGCAATTTATGACGTAAATGACATTAAACCATTGGTCATATTGGTATATATATATATATTTGAGATCTCAACTTTCATGTACCTTCATCACAACGGAATGTCTCTCCTGAAGACATGTAAATAACGTAAAGCAGGTGGTGCGGAAAATCAACATTCTACACACACTCCGATCACAGTTAGTCCATCTACTCTGGTGTTAAGATACGGCATAAAATTGCCCTCAGTTTTACGATCTAACAAACGGCAGAAGTAAGGAAAAACCACATTTTGGACACAAAACATTTTTTTCTCTTCTACCACATATCGCTGATAATTTTTCGGTAATTTAACGTAAATTTTATTAAGGAAACTCACGTAAGTACTCCTGTAAAAATCTGATACTGGCCTCAGATTTTAACGGATATTAGAGTGTGTAAAATTTCTTAGCAAATTCATTAATTTCGAATGTCAGAAAACTCCGCTCGCAGGACTTTGATTTGTTGCGCATAAACGTCCGCACTTGGTGCAACAAGTAGTTACAAATTTGTATGTTCCATATTCGTGCATTAAATAATATGTGTACAATATAACAAACCAACCGATGGTCAATAAGATATATTTTATGAAATATAAATTAACAAATCAACAACATATAAAATATATTTTATTGATGTGCATTTATTGGTTTGTTTCTTATATGGTATGAAAAGCAGTTACAAATTTGCAAAATGAACTCGAGCGTGTTAAAATTTAATGTTAACAGATGGTCTATAGGCTGTATATCCCCGATAGATAGCGACAGTCCTGCAATGATAACGAAGCAAATTAGAGGCATTCGCCAGTACACCACGTCGATTTGTAAGCGCTGATGGGTCGTTTGACCTCTTGGTTGGTCGTATAGGACCTCATATACTATCAGGAATTTTTATGCCAAGAACCGCTACTACCATTAAGCTAATATACTTCCGTGAAAGACTTCAGCCCAGATTGCGGGCCTCTTACTTCGTTCTTGGAAGGAGTGTCCTGTTGTTAGTGTGCAGGGTGGGTTGCAGGTGTAGAGGGAAAGGCAGAGTGAAGTTGTTCTTGAAAAGGCCACGAAGGCATACGGAGGAATGGAGACGTAACTCCACGGAAGACAGATGGCTGTAAGTGAAGAGGGTTTATAGCAATGTTTATGGCAGTTTTAGAGCCAATTCTAAGCTTGTTTACAAATAAAAGTACGGAATTTTAAAAAAGACCTTTACTGTCTATATGTACGTACCTACTAACATTATAAAAACTATAGATTTTCTTGGAAGTCAGCAAAAAAGTAATCTTTTATGTATCACACGGAACATTCGTGGTATCGGCAACGAAAAACAACGACATCGGGTCACACATCACATAACAGGTTAACGTTTGTTTTCGGTCAGTCATACCGGCTGTTAGGCTGGAAATTTACTTCCAGAAATCACAGTTAACTATCATATAAAAGACTGGCCGGTGTTTTCGTTAAATGAAAATAGAGCACATAATGCTGCATACTAAAATATTAAAAAGTACATCTTTTTATCAATAAAACATTCCATGCCTTATTAGCGAAAACCAGTTCTGAATATGCGATAAAGCAATATATTGTCGTCTAAAACTGAAGTGTCTCCTGTTGATGACACTGCAAATATACAAAATTACTTCGATGTTTTCGGAAAGGGAGTCAGTGTTATAATTTAAGTTGAAAGAATATTCTCTCCTAGATCTTAAAAATTTGAAACATGAAAATATTTTCACTAAAATCTCGTCAGTCAAAACATCAACCAATAAAAAAATGTTTAGTATGAGCCTACTACATCTTCCGACACAATACACTTTACAGACTCCATCTGAATGAGAGCCCATCCGATCACATATATCGATATAGGTGTTTGTATACACACTGCTTACAGAATATAAACGAACCTGTGCTTGAAGTGGCTATCACATAGATTTAATATCACAACTTGTAACTTTATGCTTGCCAACTTTATGTATTTTAGAATTTTAATATTTGATCATTCCTGTGAGGACGATGCAGTACTTAGTTTAGCGTGTTGCACTTGTATTCTTGTGTTCTGGAAGACTCCCTGAGGATGGCATGCTGGTGCCGAAACACGGTACGATTTTGATACTTCTTATAAATTGTATTTTATTAAGTGCATTTGCTGGTTGATATATTGATTGTAAGAATACAAACAGTATGTGTAACATAAAAATAAAAAATTGTGTTTAATTAAAATATTGATACTGAAAAAGAGCCGTTCTCTTGTACTGAAAATGTAGGATTTTTGTGTTAGTGCAGACAATACGAGTACAGTATTTCACTTGCATTACCACCACTTGTTCATTTTCCACAAACTCCAGCAATTCCGTACGAAGAATATCAGGCCTCGCTGTCGTTAAGAAGGAAGTACCCCGATCCAGCAAAGTGCAAATTTCATTGTTTCTGCCCGATTTAATTTATAGAGGTCCATGTACCCAGGCAGCAGAAGGTAGGACGGTCCAAGATCAACCGTTTATAAAAATATAAAGCTAACCGAGTTAGAACCGAATGTAAAGCGTGCTAAAAGACGTCAAACACGCTGCCATATAATTCTTGTTGGTGAGGATCTGGCCACTTATTCCATCTTTGTTTTTTCTTGCTTTCCATTTTTCCTTCTTTTTCTTAACAACTGCTGCTGTTTCCAAAGCCTGAACAGCCAGTTATTTTGTTCGTGTTCATTCCCAAATACCAGTGTCACAACCAGCGTATTGTCAAAATGACAACCGCTTCAGCATTATTTTTGGTACAATTTCTAATCCACAATTAATCAAGGACTTTCTTATTTCCCACAAAATAGTGAACGAATCAACGTATACTTGTGAAGATGACTTTTGTTTGTTCAAACGTTTCGCGTGTCGCAACCTATACCCAACCCTACAGTTCACCATATAATTAAATACTTCTAAACATTTTCTTTCTCCAAAAACTTCGCGACACGGAAATAAAAAAAATTAAATGCTGATGGCATTTATAGACATGTTTATGTAGTTTGCACAATTTTTTCGATACACGTTGTGTCTTGCAATTGAGAATAACTTCTGGAAAGCAATACAAGACGGAGAAGCAATGGAATAATTATAGGTACACTTCACGTGCGCCAACATTAACCCCACACTCCCTCCAATTGGAACGTTCACTTCCGGTTACTGCCCATGATTACAGATTTTTGTTTTTTAACCAGGACATTATAGCGTCCATGATACAGATAGAAGTGGATATAACAGGGAATGTAGGAAAGCCTGAGCAGCCTGACTGGAGCAGTCACAATCTACGTGACTACCTGGCTCCTATATTATCCTACTACATTAAATAGTAACGGGATGACTGACAAGCGAAAGGACAAGGAAGGCCTAAGTACTCAAATTACCAGCGTACTGATTAACAAAGGAAACACCTTGTTAACTTTTGAAAGGAAAACTAAGAATAGAGCCTTCTGTGATTACTTTATCCTCAACAGGGAGAAAAGTGATTTCTCCAACGTCTTGTCACCTACCCCACAATACTTACTTAATTTACTTACTTTATTACTTACTTACTGTACGGAGCAGAGTCCTTACTGAGCAGCTGTCCGGTTTTCAGCTAGTCAAGAAATTCCCCGCATTTTATGGAACCCGAGAGTTCATTACCGCACTCACAAGTGCCCGACACCTGTTCCTATCCTGAGCCACATCAATCCAGTCCATGCCCCCACATCCCACTCCTTGAAGATCCATCTTAATATTATCCTCCCGTCTATGCATGGGTCTTCCAAGTGGTCTCTTTCCCTCGAGCTTCCCCACCAAATCCCTATATAAACCTCTCCTGTTCCCCATAAGTGCTGCATGCCCCGCCGATTTCATTCTTCTCGATTTGATCACCCGAAAAATATTGGGTGAGGAGTACAGATTATTACGCTCCTCATTATGTAGTTTTCTCTACTCCACTCTTGCCTAGTCCTTCTTAGGCCAAAATATTCTCCTCAGCAACGTATTCTCAAACACAAAATTATAGTTCTGTGTATCTTAATCTTTACGTATTTTGGTAGAAAATTGGAAGACAAAAGATTCTCCACTGAATGATAACAAGCATTCCGTGATTTCAATCTGCTCTTAATTTCTTCCTGAATAGAATTTATATTTTTTCAAGTTGTTCCCCAATATTTGAACTCTTCCATCCTTTCAAAGAAACTATTATCAGTCTTTTATACTGTGACTTCTTCCTGCCTTCTGATCTCGAGACTGGACCACGTACATAGTTTCATCACCATTCACTTCTATACCAATCTCCTTACTATCGACTACCAAAGGCTCTGTGTTTTACTCTATAGTATGTACAATTCCACCCAATATAGGAACATCAAAAGCATAATCCAAAAGCTGAGAAGTACCCTTTCCTTTCAAGCTGTCTTGGTTTACTTGAACCCCCCTAACGGCATAATGTAAAGCAAAGTTTAAAAGCAATGGTGACAAATTATCTCCGTGTTTCAAACAACTCTTAATAGGAACCATGTCAGACGAATGTTTGCCTACCCAAGCTCTGCTATAGGTTTCATTCAGACACAGTTTGGTAAACCTTACCAGTCATCGTGGGGACAACAAACTCAATTAGTACATTATACATGACCTCCCTTGTAACTGAATCATAGGTGTTTTTGAAATCTATAAATAGCTGGCGCACTGCTTCATTTTATTCCCATTTTTCTCAAGTATTTGACGAATACGGAATATATGATCAGTAGCTGACCTACTGCGAAATCCACACTGATGAACCCCAATAATTTCCTCTGCATATGGAGTTAACTTTGACAGAAGGACGTCGGAAAAATATTTGTAACAATATCTAATACACGTTTTGCAGAGAATATTAATCTACTGCATTAAAATTTAATTTTAATATATGTTACTCGTAGTAGCCTCCTCGGAAGATTGAACGTACAGAGGGAAGAGAAATGTTTGGGAATTATTATGGGAGAATATAAAGGGAGAAGGCCACTTGGAAAACCTGGGTGTAAATGGATGAGCATTATTAAAACCGATCTTAAAAAAGACAGAAAGAAACGGCGTGGACTGGATATGTTTGGCTCAGAATAGGGACAAGTACAGGTAGATCTTTGTGACATCGGTAATGATCACTAGGTTTTTATAAAATTCTAGGAATTTCCTGAGTAGGTGATCGTTACAGCTTCTCAAGAAGGGCTATCGTTCATGGTATTAGGTTATCCTACTATACACACATTACAGTTCAAGCGGCTTTCCTTCCCTCTTTACCAATGTGTCGAACAGCCTTTCACACCGCTCGTAAATGTGATTCTCATCTCTCAATAGGCCATATTCGGATATTAGTCTACAGAATGCGGCACATGTAGCCACGATGCCGATGAGCAAACTCATTGCACATTGTTATCAACAGTAACTAGGAACGGACTGGGCGGACATGGCTGATGAAAGGATGTGTGTACGTGGAACAGGGGAGTGAAATGAATGCGAGCCAAAGCGAGAATGTGGCAGCTACTGTGCCGGGTAGTGGCTGATGAAGACTGATAGCAGGCAGGGACAGAGGAAGAAGGGAAGGAAGAGTGAAAGGAACAGAAAGTAATCATGATTGAAAAGGGAAGAGAAGATGAAACAAAGCAAGGGAAAAAGAAAAGAGATAAATATAGAAACAGAAAATAAATGACAGACAGAAGTAAGCGTGTAGGAAGGAGGAACACTGTTTCAAATTTCTCCAGATAGACATCAGTAATTAACCGTCTAACGTGACACTTATTACTAAAATCCACATTGAGCTACAGGTTTCGCCTAGGTTAAGCCATCTTCAGAGTGTGCAACTATATATAAAGAGAATCATACAATTTTACATATAATATTATTAAAAACTGGCATCCCAATTTTTGTGCATAAGCTACGTTAAAATAATACAAACTAATGTTTAAAAGAACATAAAAGCATAATTCACCTGAAGATGTGACTGACTGTGCATTTTAACAGATACGCTTTGTGTTATATGGCTAATTATTCTTATATACAGGCAGTTTCCGGGTTACGTAGTATGCGACTTACCTAAACTCGGACTTACGTAAAAAATTCGTTTTAATTATTGATATTATTAATTGATATTGTATAGGATATAATATTAAATTATTAATACTGTAATTATTACGTTATTTTCCTTTGTGTGTTTCTGTATGTAAAACACAACGAGATGAACCGTCTTAAATTAACACAATTTATCTTTCGCACAAAAAATTTGATACACGGATTATTTGCATTACTGGTGTCGGCTACATGTCGGTCCCATATCAAATACACATCCATAAAAAGGAGAGAAATGTGCGAATATCTTGAATGTTCGAGTGCATTTGATCTGATATAGCTGCTAGACTGATGATTCCCAAATTGCTATCTGCAGCCTTCTCCGCTGAATTTCGTGGGTGCTTCTCCAATGGCTCCGAAAACTCACGTAGCTTCGTAGCAAGTTCTGCTTATGCAGCCAGCGCTTGGGTACCGACGTTATCATCGCCGCTGCGATCTAGACGTCTCCGTAATGGTTGTATTTCTTACTATGATAAATTAAGGTCTCAATTAATTTACAGGTATTACTCTTCTTGGACAGCATCGACCATGAAGAAAGCGGCAGTCAACTCCTCCGAAAGGTCGGGAAATATTTATCAACTGACATGACGCCATAATTGGGATCCTAGTCTTTGGAATTCCACCAGTGAGAACGTCAAATAAAGCACTTTTACAGACTTCATAATAATTTTGAAATTATCTTTTCATTTAATGGAGCTTAAATTTATGTTAGCATATAAAAAAGTGCACCCTTTTACAGACACTAAGGCTAAGTACAGGCCGTACGGCACATAGGGGGAGTAGAGGTATAGCTCTACTCTTTCTAGACCACGGCACTAGAAGGGGGTGAGGGGTCAGCGTCACACCCCGGCCGCTCTTTACCCCCGGGAAAGACCCGGTATTATATTATATTATAGTGTTCACGGAGTATAGGTGGTTGAGAGTGGCCCGAAAACAATCGATCCGTTAGTACTACGTATAGGGGGAAACGATTCCTACTGGCACCAATGTCCGTTCGGGTCAAGAAGGAGGTAGCGTGCCACCAGAATCAGGGGACCTGATTCGAGTAGGGTTAGGATCTAGAACTGTATGACCCAAGTCAAACGACAACGGTTAAAGCTAAAAGCTAAATTCTATTTTACTACGGTTATATACAAATTTACACATTTAAGGGCCACAGTGTCTTCCTTAGCACAATTACACTCGCAAGTCAAAGTTCTGAAATTTAGGCACAACTAACTGTCTCGCCTTTATATAGCCAATTTGTACCGTAGGTTTCCAAAGTATGATTTCGAATTTACTTTAGAATTACTTCAACCAAAGAGACTCACCTTCAATAATCAAAAGGTACGCAATTTTGATCAACATGTCAACCTTCGTTCCTTCGGAAATTCTTCACAGCTAGCAGTCTTCTTCAAGACAGCGACATAGCGTCAGTATTGTGTTCCAATCTTCGTTGATCAAAAGTTACGCCGAAAGTAAGTTTACTAATCAAATATTCGTAAGAATATATAAAGGCGAT
>Ga0123354_10015032_pt1 | contig 12070 bp, 6 predicted proteins | sample TergutLab28metaG_2_FD_97872 | JGI IMG/M metagenome (GOLD analysis project Ga0123354, IMG submission 97872) | Labiotermes labralis P4 segment gut microbial communities from Petit-Saut dam, French Guiana - Lab288 P4 | ecosystem: Host-associated > Arthropoda: Insects > Digestive system > Gut ... | reverse complement strand
TCCTCCTCCTCCTCCTCTTCCTCCTCCTCCTCCTCCTCTTCCTCCTCCTCCTCCTCTTCCTCCTCCTCCTCCTCTTCCTCCTCCTCCTCTTCTTCTTCTTCTCCTCCTCCTTTTTCTTCTTCTTCTTCCTCCTCCTCTTCATCTTCTTCTGCTTCTTTCTTTTTCATCATCTTCTTTTCTTCCTTCTCCTCCTCCTCCTCCTTCCTCTTCCTCCTCTTCTTCTTCCTCTTCTCCTCCTCTTCTTCTTCCCGCTCCTCCTCTTCTTCTTCATCCTCTTCTTCCTCCCCCTCCTCCTCTTCTTCTTCCTCTTTGTCTTCTTACTCTTCTTGCTCTTCTTCTTCTTCTTCTTCTATTTTGTATTTGTCTTGTGTGTGTATATGTGCTTGTGCATATACATGCACATATAACTCACTTCCTGTTGGTGTTAACCAGGAACTAGTCACTTCCACTTATGCAGAGTGCTAGTTACCTTACAGAGCACAAAGTCTTTTTCAGCTGGCATATATTTGAATTGTGAATGTCTGTTACAAATAAACTACATGGAGTTGAAAGCTGAGATTTGGCTGCTCTGTAGGATCTAGAAGTTTGTCACATGGTATTAAAATCCAGAATGGTCAGGTTGAATTGCAATTATTGTGTGTTGATTTGACATGGAATGGCCTCAAGTAGTTACTTTCCCCATGTAACATTTTTTGTTTTCACAAGAACACTATAAATGAATTTCATTAATTTGTAAATGTGGATAATATTTAATAAAAATCATTGTAATTGTTCTTGAGAAACATGCCATTTGTATTTTTCTGTACAAGTTACTTATTAAAATGTTATTTCAGTTGCCAAATCACTTATTTGAGGAGTTGGCGATGGATGTATATGACGAAGTGGATAGAAGAGAGACTGAATCAAGTAAGTTGTAGGACCAAAGTAATACCTGTTATATACCTGTACTGAGATGCAGTGCACTGTGTGGCGGAACATAAATTTTAAGTCTGCTGGAACATTGTGCCTTATTTACTTGTGTATGAGTTGCACATTTCATAGTGTTTCTTCAGGTTTGAAAACCTGACAGCATTGTCATTTCAAGCAGTTAGCATTTTGGAGGTATATGCCTGTGAAAGGTAAAGTTGGCTCTGTGGGCATCATATAGGCATATGGGGAAGTGGAGTTATAGCTGCACTCATTCTTAACCTCTGCAAAAGGTGAATGTGAATGGTTAGTTTCATACCCCATTTGCTGTGCCCCCATGGATAGAGCTTGGTACCAATTGAATAGTATGCTGTGTGGGCCTTAGAGTTAGTCTGGAAACTGAAGAAGACAAGAATCTCTCACTTCAACTAGAAATCAAACTACAATTCCTTGGTCCTCAAGCCCTCATTGTAGTTTGTATAGTGATTACATTATCCTAACTGTACACCATCATGCTATTTCACTTTTCCATTATACCACAGCCTGAAATTTCATGGTTGTTTATTATGTGACTGACATGTTTTCTGGACTAGTACCACAAGCACATCCAAATGCAGCACAAAAGTTGTGTTACTTCATTTGATAGCGTCAAGAAAATAACAGAATGGGAACCTAGGAATAGGTGGAAGAGTAATATTAAAAAGTGGATCATAGTGAAATATTTTGTCAAAATTTTAGTAGCTCATGATAGGGTTCAATGACATACCTTGTGACCATAGTGGTCAGCCTTGAAGATCTGTAAAAAACAAATATTTTCATCAGAAGAAGATCTTTGTCTTTCTTAAAGAAAACAATGCTATGGAATGGACCATATTATAATAGAATCACTAGAAGAAGGAATGATGTTTAGTCAGTTTTCTAAAATGTTTCTGTTTTGTATGTAACACAGAATTCAAAGAAGCAATTATGCCTGCCAGACCTTGGATATAGCATTTAGTATGGTGATAAAGCATAAATATATTTCTGCATTTTGCATGAAACTAATTGAAGAAAACACAATTGCAAAATATGTGACAAAGGTCCGTCCTAAAACTGCATGTGTCAAGTTATCTGGTGTTTGACAGTTTGGGCAAGGACTTTCATGTATGGTTATAGGTTTCTTTTGTAATACTGAATAAACATATTTTATTTTCTAGTTTGGTTATCAACCTTGAAATCGTCAACTCTTCTGGCTCCAGAACGCTGCACTGTGCCGTTCCTTCCAGTTAACCCTGAGTTTTCATCCACTCGGAATCAAGGCCGTCAAAAGCTAGCCCGTTTCAATGCACGAGAATTTGCAACACTGATAATAGACATTTTATCTGATGCTAAACGTCGTCAGTCACCTTTGTCACCATCAGTAGCAGTGTCACAAGGTAAGTAGTATTGCAGTTCATTTTCCTACAAAAGAATTAATTAGGCATTTTTAGATTTCTTCAAGGTCTTTCATCACACATGTCATTGTCACTCCTGTTTGCTGTTTTTTTGAAAATGCACATCAGTTTCTTTCCTGTGACTCCTGGATTATTCTTTGTGATGCTGTGATTGATAAATACTGGATTAGTTAATTGGAGATTACAATGTGTTTGGAAAGTAGTTTGGATGGAGGAATTATGATATGTGTAAAGAATTACCCTTTGAATGATGTTAACAAGAAGTCACTGGAAAGGCTGTTGTGGGACTGGGAGGGTAAAATTAAAAGTTATAATAAGAGAATAGGGAGTGGGGAGGTAAACTAAAACAAAGTGGATAGCCTGTTGTCCTGGAGCCTGAGAATGTCTGATGTACACTAACATTAAAATTGTTGCATACTAATTGTTCTTGTCTTAATTATCCACAGAAATTAAAGGACCTCAATTGAACAAGGTACCAGGAAATCCATTACCAATTAATGTTGATGTGCATCAACCAGGAAGAAAATCTGAAGTTTCTGATGATGAGCCTCTGTATGATAGTGTTGCATCAGATGAAGATTATATTGCAGCTGAACAGATGGCACTTTTGTCTCAGCAGGCAGCTAATATGAAACTGCAAGAAAGCAAGAATAGCACACTTGAAGTTAGTAGAATTGTTGCAGTTACAAAATATTGTTTCAGATTGTTGAAAAAACATTTGACACTGTCTTGAAAAATTGAGATTCATAGCTTTGGACAGGTAATGAACTTACTGATTGTTATACATTTTTCAAAGTTTCATTTCAGGCCTTTTAAATAAATGCTGCTTGTTCAAAGTACTTGCTCTCTGTTAGTAAGGAAGTAATGCATATGTGTTTTATACATCTCCCTTCAGTATTAGTTGTGTGTGAGTATGTATAATCTTCTGTCTCTATATCAGCATTACTACCTTTAAATAAATGGGGAAGTGATTTCTGTTTAATAAATTTTCTTTGAGCAAGTCACTTGGAAGAAATGTGTCATTTTCATGCACTGAGAATATATCTGTTCAGTACAAGTGTAAATACAGTGCACTGTGTATCACATTCAAATTTCTGTACTCCTCCCAATAAAGGGGCAATGAAGGCATTGAAATTGTGCAAATAAATTATGTAGCATGAAATGTTAGACATGTAAAATTGTGATTATGATTATGTATTTACATTATTGTAATTATTTGATGAATGATGCAACTTATGCCATAATTTATTTCTTACTTGAAGACGATGTTGCAGTGAGTATTATTTTAATAGCAGTAGGAGTTTTTTTTAATATGTTACATGTATATGAATTACTCGGAGAAAGCTTCGTTGTAGAGGGCTGAGGATACTCTAGAGGCTTATAGGTCCCTAAATTTATATGTTCCAACAAAGAATATTTGTAACACAAGCAGGTGAGGTGTTTTTGGGCGCATCTGCCTACGTGCAAAAAGCGCTTACTAGCTTTATCATGTCTCTCTGTCTGTTTTTCTATGTGTATCAGCTCAGCTTCCATTGGTTGAACGTTTGTGCAATTTTTTACTCCAGAGTTTTACAATCTGTTGAGAAATACAAAATTTGGTTACAATCGGACAAGAATATCAGGAACAGTATGTGAGGACGAAGTACTGTTCAGTGTTGCTGGCAACATAAAATTACCATAAAAGCACTGTCTTAAAGTGAAATGGTGCCAAGCTCTGCGGGTGGCCAAGCAGGTATAAACATGCAAATACACCTCAGTGTTACATTGCCTGTTGTATTTATTGTAACCCTTTAGTGCAGAATGTTTTACACACACACTTGTGTGCATTGTGATGCTGAAATACCAAACATTATATAAATAAAACTGCTCTGATGCAGCCCCCATTTAAATCTTGATCTTCTACAGGTAATTACAGGCATATAATTCCTGTGCCAACAGTCACTTGTTGTATTAAATGGCATCAGAGATATATCTAATTAGGCTTTCTGAACAAAGGTTTAATGATATCATTTAGGCTATGGTTGGAACCTATGAACTGGACAATAGATTACTGGAAATTACTATTATTTGGCACATTGCGGTTTATTCTAGTTATTCCTTGTCTTATGATTCTTCTTGCAGAGAGTGGAAGAAGCGGCTGCACTGGAAAAGGAGGAGTCTACATCAGTGTCCACAGAGAAAGGAAATGACCCACCAAGAGATAAATCTGAGTTACAGATGTCGGAATGCAATGTAAGCTAGCTGTGTTATGTTTAGACTTTGTTATAATACAAACTAAATATCATGCCAGTGATCACATGGTTAAACATCAAGTCCATACTATAATGACTTAGGTTCTATCTCAAAACAGTCTATGTTAGGTGTGTGGTTGACAGAATGACTTAATAAAGTCCTAGAAGATTTTAAATATCATTGCAGTTAAAAATCCCATGAAAGGCTTTTAAAGAGCTGGAAAGATTGAAGACTTATCTTCTGGCACGTGATGCTGCTTGAGTTGGTATATAGGTACTAGTGTTGCAGAGCAGTTTGCTGCACAATCTTCAGGGTGGTCTTAGATGTCACAGTTAATGTAGTCAGCATACTGAGATAAGTGAATATTGTAATAAAATCAAGATGCAGTGAATTTAAATGGTATGGCAAGAGGTTAAAATATGGTGTATTCACCTCTCTCTCTGTTTAAATGTAATTAGAATTTACTGTATTATTTTCACTGTTTCAGAGTAATAAGTTGCACTCTTTACAAAATGGTGGCGTGTCTTCAGTAGATGAGAATATAAAGAGACAGTTCGCAGCTTCAGAGAGTGAGGTGGGAGATCTGAGAAGTGAGATACAAATTTTGCAGTCAACAGTAAGTTTCCTATTGTATGAAAAGATTGGAATTAGCATATTTAGAGAGGGGACGTTTTCCATGGACTGTATTTAACAGACTTTATTGCTGTCTTGTTGTGGGTTAGACTAGTAGGTGTATAAATGTATAATACTGTGTCTGTCTTGTAATTATCATGTGTGTTACACAATAATCCATTCCTGTTATTCTTTCTTACTCTTGCAGAAGGTCTCTGTCTGTATTTGTCAGTTTTTATTATTTCCTGATTCTTTTAATTTGTGTTTTCTAGTTTCTCAGACAGTGAAACCTTGTTCTGGTGTTTCTGTTTTATGTGCTTTCCTGTGGAATGTTTTATTTGTCATTATCCCAGTCATATAGTCTCTGATACTATCTTTCATGTCTTGCAATTTCACAGGTATTGTCTTTTTTTAGGTACTTTCTTTGTTACATGGGTTGGACAGTGTACAAAACTGCCTACTTGTCAATCCTTATTTACAAGTGTTATGCCTCAATGAAATTTCTTCCTTGCCATGCATATTCTCTTACCTGAACTGTCCAATAATATGCTGACCTTCTTATAATAAAACCAACTAGATGCACTAATTTCTCAAATTTATTTATGGAATAAAACTCTACATGTTTTGGACAGTTCCTCTGTCCATCATCAGTAGTTTTTCACAGTACACACAGCAATGGTAAATGTCATACAGGTTTGCGAGCAGGATCAGGAGGGAACCGTCCTGATCCTGCTCGCAAGCTGTCAGCAAACCTGTATGATATATACCATTGCTGTGTGTACAGTGAAAAACTACTCTTCATGGACAGGGGAACTGTCCAAAACATGTAGAGTTTTATTCCAAAAATAAATGTGAGAAATCTGTGCATCTAATTGGTTTTAGTATAAGAATTTATCACGATGCACGGTTGCCTGAACATTAAAAATATGCTGACCATAAAAATTGCCTTTTATACTATACTTCCCAGTTGTAAGAATTTCTGTGATCTTTCTTTCTCACAGTGTTTCCATACAAAGGTTACTTCGTATTTACAGACATGGCAATACTGTACAGTGGCAGTGATAATAAATAAGTAAAATTTGTTTACATTCACAGACACAGCAGTGAGGCTCAAGTACCTTGCAACTTCATCTAATAAACTGCATGTGTGTTGTGGATTGTAAAGTTTACAGGAGACTAAACTGGCAGAAACATGTTGCAGTATCTTAGATTCTTTTAAGTAATTATCACTATCATGCTGAAGAATGTGATGCCATTGCCATTAAAATGTGGAATATTCACTTGTAGCGTATGGTGTAGATTGAAGTTTTGATGTGTCCACACACGTTACTTGTGAATCAGCCTTACATCTGATGACATCAGAATCGTCTCTCCCCCCCATTCCGGTGTGTTATTCCTTAATATTACAGGTCATTATTATATCTGATGACTATTGTCTGTTGACTATTACTTTCCATTTTCTTTTTTAACTTACACAACTTTCATGTGTGGTAGACAATGGGTTAGTTGTGACACATGTTGATGAACTGAAGGAAAACATTTCCATCACCTTCCTTAATTACGATGAGTAAAAACCGGATATTAACACCAGCACATTGAACTAAAATGCACGCACTGCAGATTTTTGGCAAGTTGAAACAGCAGCAAGCACAGCATTTCCTGCCACCATGCAAAATCTTGGCGAAGAGTGTTGCAAGTTGTCATGTGAAATAATGTCCCTGCTTGAACCAAGATGGCAGTAAAATGACTCAACATACATTCTTGATAAAGGAGATCATATTATTGGTCTCATTTTGGGTTTTACACAGTATGTAGTCAAGGGACCTGTAAAACAGTGTTGTAGAGGAGCATACAGCCATAATATTTAGGACATATCCTGAAGGTAGAGGCAGTATGTTCAGATGAAACATTGGTAACCAGCTTCCACACTACACAGTGTCAAATTAATACCACAGAATGAATCTTCACCACAATGAAATTTTATGGGCATGCACAGTTGAGTTCATAGCAGACAGGGTTATTGATCTTGGCTCCACTTCCAAAATGGCTCTGTGGCATTCTCAGCCTTCTATCTCATGCACATCATGGAAAATATCTATAGGGTAAAGCTACCAGAGTGTTTTGTGCCCATTCACCTCCATGGAGTTGTGCTTAATCTATGTGCTTTCTGACTTTGTGTACTTAGGCACAGGGATAGCTTTGCCTTATAATCATCAAGAATTTCAATACAGCCTGAACTGTACTTTTATCTTTTTGTTAAGCTCCATATTTTACCTGCTTGTGTTGGTATTTCTGTAATTTATATTTTGAAGATTCCCTGCATGTTGGCCTGTTCACAATTCATAGTGTCTATCAAAACTATGAGCAGGTCTCACTGCTTGGTATTGTGCTGTATTTATGCAAATATATCATGGGCCTTTTTGTGTGTGTGTGTGTGTGTGTGTAATGTACCAGGTTTGGTGAAAGTAGGTTCACGTTATATCAGAGGGTGTTTGTTATTATTAAGTTTGCAAGGTGCAGTTGGAAACTTCACAGCATCTTTTGCGCAGGCTGTAAGGACTGTTGAGCAAAAGGAGAACTGTGACCTCAAAAATCATATCTTTCCTTTCAGCAGGTAGTAGGGATGGGGTACATTGTCATCCTTGTCAAATATACCATTCTCAGCCAACATCCCTTCATTTGCAATAAGTTTTCACTTAGGAGTGACTAATTATGTGTAACTGTTGGAAGTGAATGGTTCAAACTTAAGAAGGGCACGGGGTGTTAAAAATGAAAAAGTGTCATAATATATGATCCCAAAATGAAGATAACAACAACCCCAATTGCGTATATGATTTGTTAAAAGTTTAACAAAAGTGTAGAATTTTGAACATTGCAGATGGTTGTAATAATGATTAGGTTTGGAACACTGACAGTCAATTCAGATAGGTGCAGTAACATTATTGAAGCATAGGTGTAAACACAATAATGTGTTCTTATTAATTTTTCTTCCTGTTGCAGTTTCATCAGGCATCACATGTGCATTTATAGATTAGGTACATTAATATATTTTACTTGATGTGCAGGTGCACAGTATATTCAGGGCAGTGTGGTGTTTTGTTAGATACTGTAATACTGGAAATGCATGCTTGGTAACTTCAGGTTTTGATCATAGTTTTTGATATTGCAATATACTTACTGTTTTTGTTTTGGGAATGTGAATATGTGTTATTGGAGTGTACTGTTGGACTTTATGTGTAAAATGTTCAAGCGTAGAGCCTAGGGAAATATCTACATGTGACTGAAGAGTTTTTCACTTCATACAGGTTCAGAATCTGGTGCGTGAGAACAGTGAACTGCGTAGCATCATTCAGCATGCTGGATTATCTCTCTCTCGTGTCTCATTCTCGTCACTGTGTGCATCGCCACTTCCAAATGGCCATGAAGCAGAAACAGAACCAGTAGTAGATGTGAGGTCCTCCCGATCTATACAGCGACCAGCATCTATGTACGAACCTCGAGAGGGATTAGTTCGCAGTGGCAGCCAGTCACCTCACATTCATCAATGCATTTCTGCCACAACACACACTGGAAAATTGGACAAGAATCAGGTACAACAATATTTATCCTATAATTTCTTGGCATTCTTATGTTAGAAATATTGTTGAAAAGTGTCTAGAACTAGTCAGTCAGTTTTCTGCCATTCTAGGAAGTGTGTTTGTGCTCTCCAAATTACATTCTTAAGGTGGAGAAGAGTCTTTTAAAATAAACAGTGAATTTTAAGTATTGTTGCAAGTGTTATATTTGTCATATATAATTCCATAATAAGGTACTCCTTGTCTGGAAATGTGAATACACATGAAAATGAACTTGTGTGTAATAGATAAGTGATACTTTTAAAGCATGTTGTAATGTTTTTGGCTTATGAATATTCAGGTGTTATTGTTGCTGAGGTCTTCGCTCTTCTGTCTTGCTCAGGGTCATTTGTTCATTACTGACATTTCAGTACATCTTGACACTTGAAGGTGGGTCTGATACACATCTCAGAAGGTCAGTAGCAAACTACCAATTAATGATGTGCAAGATCCCAGAAGAATGAAGACTTCTACTTCACCATGGCCAAAGCCCAAAATCTCACACAACATGATTGCTGTTGTAAAGTTACTTATGAGCACTACCTCACCAACAGTGGCAGCTTGAATGCTTGGAATAGATCAGGATCACTTGTAAATGGAGGCTGGTCATCTCTCACTTAATTCTAAGTGTTGCTAGTTGTACTTTTTTTGGAATAACTTGCACTTGATTGATTAATTCAATGATTACATGATAACTGAAAGTTTTTCACAGTGTTGAGCAGTGAACAGACTTTAGTCTGATTGGTCATTGTGGCCTGGATCATTCAGCTGTGTCGACATATATCTGTTTTCCCTGCTGAATCATGTTGTTTTAAAGGTGATGTTATCTAACAGAATTATTAAATTGTGTTGAAACTTAATGCTGTATCTTAGCACTCTACAGTACAGTAAAACAAATAGATGTCTTACTACCAGTAGGCGTGCTGTTATATTTCTGTTAGTTACGTGTGGCTAAAATTGTTCAATGTGTGCATGCACATTTTCTATCAAGAACCAACAGCTGGTTTGAGCTGGACAATAGAACCCACTGATGCCTTTTGCTGATGATATTAACCGTCATGTTTCATAATTGCTATCACTTATTATACTGCAGAATATCTGACAGCTTTCAAGCACTGTAGATGCCCGTGTGAAGCTAGATTCAGACCTGGAGGTTCCACCATACATTGTTTAAAATTGTAGTTTGTTGCTTGTTTGTTTTGTCTTTTTTTTTCTGCTTGTTCTACCTTTTCATCAAAGTCAGTGAATTTTGCTCAGGAACACACTGAGTTTTAAATGCAAGTATGTCTTTTGTTCACTTAACCTTCAAACAACTGGTTTGGCATGGAAATTGTAGCATATTATTTATTAAAAATTGAGTATTAATTGAATAAAAAAGATAGAATTATGAAATAAGCAGTATTTGGTGGAAAATAGAATAGAGATTATGCTTCATGTCTTAAAAATGCAGTAAATTGGCTTGCTGCCTAAATACATATAATTCTTTTTTACATTTTTTTTCATATGCAAATGTAGGTTATTTAAAGTTTAAGGATGATGGTGTAGCAAGGAAGTGGTTGTACTTTACTGATAACTTAATGATAACAGTTATTGTTGAACAGCTGATAGCTCTTTACTCCCCTTTCTTAGAAGTTCACTGTAGATGGAGAACCAGAATATTCATTGCCATCCTCAGAAGAAATCGTGCATTGGACCCTATTTTGAACCAGTTCAGTCCAGTTCACATTGGCTCAGCCCATTTTTCTGACCCATTACATTGTGTTGGTTTTTGCAGCTAAGCTACAAGTATAAAATTGTGAAACACAGTTCCAGTCTATTCACAGTTTTGTATTTTTAATTTAACCACAACAGCCAACAAGATGTGTATGCAATACTGTTCTAGTGTATCATGCTTGTAACATGTGTAGGTATATCACTTACCGGGTATTTTGAATGAAGCTGTGAAATGCTATGATGAGTGTGCCTGCTGTAATCTTTTAGCAAGTTTTAAGTTGGAATGCCATCTCCCTGATGGTAGCAAAGTTATATGTTGAAACATGTAGGAGTTATGAAAGACAATTGTGTATGTAAGTGCATTTAGTTGGTTTTATGAAAGAACAATTTAATTATACTGCACAGAATGAATATTTTTAGCCAGAATTTTGTATGCATGTGATCACCATATCATCTCTGTCTCTCTTAAGTACCTCTTTTTTTTTTTTTAACCTGAAGTGCTCTTCATAGTGTTAAGTGAAACAAGATACCCTGGTTACTAAAATAACTTGCTGTAGTCAGAGTTGCTGGAGTTAGATTCCTGGCAAGGTTAAGGAATTTTATGTTTGTCACAATGTTGGGACCAGTTCTTCGATATGCCAGAGTTCCTATCCAGCAGGTATCAAAGGGCCTATTTTTCTGATGTTGAACTGGGTGAAGTGTAAAATTTTCCACTTTCTTTTAGTAGGAAGTAGTAGAATGTATTTTCACTTTGTAACAGTGTTGGGTGACAGTATGGCATTTCTTAATATTGTTTTCATTGTTTTGACAGAAACGGGAACTCAGTGCGAATGAATATGACAGTCCCAGTACTGTGGCACGGCCTGTGATGACACAGAGCTTGTATGACTGTTCAAGTCCAAATCGGGATGGTGTGACAAGCACAAGCTCTATTCAGCCTCCAGCAGAGGAGGTTATTAGACGTACAGATCAAGTCACCAAGCGCATCCAGGAGTTGTGGGCTTCCATGCAAGACCTGGAAGGACGAGACACTTTTGTTCCTTGTGCAGAGAAAATCAGAGCTGCAGTAGCTGAACTCAATGCCATTTTTCCACAGGTGGTATATGTTAATGTAGTGCTTAATTAATTCCACACACCAGGTCACCTTTGTGCCCATAGGTATCACTGTAGCTGCTAATTTTTCTGTTAGTACAATTTGAAATTTTTTGAATTTTAAAATCCTCATCTAAAGTTCTGATTTGTCATTCGGGCTACATTATAAGTGAAGAGAAGTACAGAATATTATTGATGTAACTAGTTATATTATATTATATCAATCGCAGTTGCTCTGCTTGTGCATTGTAGATACAACTTTTATGGTGGGTTACTGCAAGCACCTTTCTCCAGGCACATACTAATAAATTATTAGAAAATCAGAACCTGTTGTGTTTTATCCATATGGTACAGATATGAGGAACAGCTCCTCCCCCCCCCCCCCAAAAAAACACACCCTTTTTTTTTTTTTTTCCAATTTTTTCTTTTTGAACAAAATCATTTCCTTTTTAAATTTCTTAAAAATTT
>Ga0123354_10015031_pt1 | contig 12070 bp, 10 predicted proteins | sample TergutLab28metaG_2_FD_97872 | JGI IMG/M metagenome (GOLD analysis project Ga0123354, IMG submission 97872) | Labiotermes labralis P4 segment gut microbial communities from Petit-Saut dam, French Guiana - Lab288 P4 | ecosystem: Host-associated > Arthropoda: Insects > Digestive system > Gut ... | reverse complement strand
TGCACTCGGATACCACATCACCAACAGCCAATCCCGCTACATAACACCAACACGCCTCAAGTCAGCACAATACAGCCTCCACAATAACGCACCAAGTAGTCGCAAGCTCCTGAAGATGGACGTATTAATATCTCAAACATGTTGAGCAGCAAATTGACATAATAAAGCAAGTATCATCAAGTTGGTCCACCTTTATTCAAATATTTCTTGTAGTTTGTTATTAGTATGACTTGGTCCTGTATTGCTGTTAAAACGCCCTCTGTTTCGGCAAACAAACCCGTATTTGTCAGCCATTTTTCAACGCTTCTATGTCTACGTATTGTTGGTTGAGGTCATACAGATGGTGGCCATGCAAGGCTTTTTGGAACTATTGTCTCTTGACTTTGTTATTATATTCTTCATCTGTGGCAAGTTCATTTGCATTCGTGCGGACTAAGTCCAGTGGTGTGCACCTATCGTGTACTTTTACTACTGCAGCATGAAGAGACAACATGACCTGTTTTTTTTAAGAAGTATGTCTGAAGGAGCTTCACCTGTTTGTCGTGCAGTTGAGTTATATGAGTCAATCCTCTGCCACCCATTTGCCGTGGTAGAGTAAGTCTTTCCTTTGCAGCACGGAGGTGGTGAAATCTATATCTCGTGAGTAACATTGTCATTTTGGTTTGGAGGTTCTCTAAGTCTGTAGGTGTCCATTTCACTGTTCTGAAGCTAAAAGTACTGGGGTCGCATAAGTATTGATAGCTTTTATCATATTTTTTACATTCAGCCTTTTCTTTAATGTGTTTTTGTGTGACTTAATCATTCTTTGCCTAGCTTCTGTTTCATTCGGGCATGCTCAATTTGTTTAGGTTGCATGTGGCCCAAGTATCTATAAATGTCATCCTCATTCATGGCTTCCATTGAGTCGTCATCCTCTGTTGTGAAGTTTCTCATTTCTATTTTCCCCTTTGCAATACATAATGTTTTGCATTTTTCAATCCTAAGTGCCATTTTAATGTCTTGAAAAAATTTGGGTGAGCCGTAGAAGTTCTTGTAGTTGATTGTAGCTGCATATCATTTAATATCATCCATGTATAAAAGATGGTTCAATCATTGCGTATCTTGCTTATCAGAGTGTATACCAAAACCATAGTTTGTTCTGTTGAGCAGGTAAGAAAGGGGGTTTAATGCAAGGCAAAACCGTAATGGCTAAGACTATCCCTTGGTATATTCCTTGTTGTATACAGATTGGGTCACTCATAATCTGATGATTTTTCACTTTGACTTGGAGGGTAGTTGTCCATTTCTTCATCAACTCTTGTAATGAGTTAATGATCAGTGGGTCTATTTTGTGTATTTTTAATACGTGTATAAGCCAGTTGTGTGGCACTGAGTCAAAAGATTATTATTATTATTATTGTTGTTGTTGTTGTTGTTATTATTATTTGTAATATCTTGTTTGGGTCATACCTCCGTATGTATGTTTTTTAATCCTCTCTGCTGCCTTAATGTTTTTATGTCTCATTCCATGTCCATATTTCAGGTCCATATGCCATAACAGGCTAATAATACGCTTCATATACCTTGAGTTTTGTGTCTGACATGTTCTTCCAAAAATTGAAATTTCATCTCCATATTCATGTTGTGGGAGCAGTTGACACTGAAGTAGTGGACTACCTTCACAATGTTATTACTGCGAATGTACATGTAGTTCCTGGCACTACAGTGGTAACACGTGTGGCACTGTAAAGTCTCTTTTTTCTATGCTTTCTCATTTTAGTTTTTTTATTTTATATTGCAGGTTTTTATGATGGCTGTGTGGACTGATGTTACTACAGGGTTTGACACAGAGGAGGAAACTGTTAATTTTGGAACGCGGACAGTAATAGGTGGCAGTAATGGAATTTTTGAAACTCTGACACTTGCAACAATTCAGCCTCAGGGGGAGGTATTTTTTTCACATTTTTTATTTATTTTCTTTTGTATGATTAATATATGTAATTGGTATTCATCAAATGGAAGTGAATATGTTTTATGCAGCTGTACACTTGTATTAGTTGATTTCCACTGAGTAGTGTATTTGCATTCGCAATATGAAGGCTGAATCTGTATTGTGGTCAGTTATTATGTGATCCAGTTAGTGCTAAGTATACCAAATGACCAAATTTCAGGAGCATGTTTGAGAAAGGCACAAAAAGAAGCTGTAGAATTTGAGTGTAGGAAATGATGTATTTTAACATAAATTAATTTTTATTTACAGAAACTGTTATGGTCTCTGATGCTTTCTTTCGCCTTTGTGTTCTAGGTTTTGAAGAATCCACATGTTATTGCTGCATCTTGTTATGGAGGAAGTGTTTGTGTAGCTATTGATAGGTCTCTCATAGTGTTCAATGATGATACATGTTCTGAAGTACGCTTCACTTACACCTTTAATTCCCCTATTGATTGTTTTATACAGTCAGAAGATGGCTTGTTTATCATTGTGGGTGTTGAAAGTACTGTTCACTGTTTTTTCTGTTCTGTGAATGGCCAGCTGCTGTTTTCAAGGTATATTTATGAGTCTTTATGTAGATGCATCCTGTAAGATTAATTAAATTTGCTCTGTTTAGTTACACTATTCAAATTTTATATCTGATGTCTGCAGAAATGTGGTTAAGATATGGACTGTAAACACATACATGATTGAAAAGTTTATATTTTACAGACTGATTTTCTTGCATCCTAAGGACTTCAGTATAATGTAGGCCATATTACCTATGTATTTTTTGTGTTTTTGTACTAATTGCAGTTTAATAGTTGTTGCATGCTGACCTTCAATGCAGTGCCCTTATGACACCAAATTGTCCATTACTGGAGGAATCTGTTGAAGTCACACAGTTTTAATTCTGCAAGCACAGTCTGTGGCTTTTCTTTGATCATGTTGGTGTCATTAAATTTCTCCCCCTCAGTACTGATTTGTTTAAAAAAAAAAAAAAAGGTGGATGCAAAAGTAATGTGGTTTCTGTACATGGATTCCTGAACACAGCACAGTGAGCAGAAACATTGTCTTGAGAGACAAAACATTGTTATTGTGCCATTTTGCAGAATGTTTTTGTCACACGTGTTTCTATTGATGCCACAGAATATTGCTGTAGGAACATTTCTTGTTCCTTTGGAACAGATTCCTCATTCACAAATGCATGTGTCAGGAAACTCATGTAGGAATGTACTCCTTTGATTTCTATTACGTGCAGTGAATCTTGCATGGAAACCAATGATGTGTTGCAAAGTCATACCTATAAACACATGTGTTATCACTGGTAATGAACTTGGAATGGACTTGTGGGTCACTCGGAAGGGTTTATGTATGGTAATTACTTAAACTGATCCATTTCTGCTTCTGCTTGTTAGCCAACAAGGCATGTATTGGCAGCAGTCAGTGACATGTTTATTTTATGTCAAAATGATTTGGTGTGATTCAGATAAGATACTCACCTGCAGTAGGCAACGTGTTATAAGCATATTGCACTGTCATAGCCATTTTGTGTAGCCAGTCATGTTAACTAATGGTCATTATGGGCATGGTAAAGTGTGTAAAAAATGTTAGAACTGAAAGTATGAGAGTTAACATTAGCATAATAGTGCATGTTTTACTTTCAAGTAAACATAAAATTTATTGAACTGTTTTATTTTTAGGTCAGCATTGCCTCTAGTAAATAAGATTGATGTTGTTTACATCAGACTTTTTCTTCATGCCATTGGGAACCATGTATATGACATATTCATGATTGGGAGTTCAGGTCAAATATTCAGGTTTGTATTTTCCTGTGCTGTGCATGTGTGCTGTAAGTTGGAGTATCTTTCCAAACATTTATTGTTATGTAAAGTCAACCATCTTCAAGTTCTGTATAATTCCTAGTGTATGCTGTAATGAGGGTTGTATCTAGTGGGAAGCACGGCATACCTGCACTCCTAGCACCAGCAGTCTGAAGCGTGGCAAAATAGGTGGAAAAGTAAATGGCTTATATGAAAAATGTGTATTTTTTGCTTAACAGATTTTAAGTTATTGAGCCAACTGGAAGGAAATTCAATAAATAAGTAATTTTGTTAATGTTCATAATTTCTGGTAGTGATTATCATTGTGATTATTTGCCCCAGGTGCAAAAAAACTTAGCTATGCCACTAGCTGTAATGGTAACTGAGACAGTGTCAGACACTAAGAAGGACCAAGAACTTAATAATAAGGTTCAGACTTTGTGGGTTTCCAGTCCTTGAATCATGTAGAAGTGTGCGGATGTTTTGGTTTCCATATATTGGAAGTCATGATACCTCTTTCTATTAAGGATGAGAGGAGATATTTTCTTTTCAGAATTCCGGGAGTGAATTTTGAGACTTTATTGCAAGCAATTCAGGAAGGCAGTGAAGAATTACTGAAAGAGATGACTGATGTCATTACAGTTGAAATTATAAGAACAGAATGTTGCAAGAGTGAGGTTAGTATTTTAAGCGCATGGTTCCATGCATCATAATTCAATGTTAATAAAAATGTTGCATGTAGTTGGATTTTTATTAACATTGAGGTTAGTATGTTTGAAAATTACCTGGAGTTAAAGTTCACCCTATAACAGGCCATGAAGGCCTGAGAAGGAAAGGTAGTGCTCTACTTTTGAACCTTGGTGATAAATGGAGGTGGGTGGTTAGTGCCATATCCTGGCCATTTTACACCCAGTAAAGAGACTTATGCCCATTGTACCAGACACTGAGTGGGCCTTGGGACTAGTTTGGACAGGTAGGGAAAATTTTGCCTCCCACTGAGGTTTGAATCCTGAACCATCCAGACCATAGTGAGTTGCTATACTGACTACACTACCTTGGCCACAAACTTACCTTAAACTAGGATATATTTTGATTTTAACTAGATTGTGTGCAAGCAGACCTCGTTTCAAGACTGGGCGGTTCTGTTTTCTGGGCAAATTTTTGTTCTTATGTAACTTTCGTTACATTTTTCTCGTCTTCTTTTGTGTATTAATGCAAATACACAAAATGACTTGTAACTGCCTGACTGACTCAACAGCTAAACTACTAGCCTGTCAACAAATGACCAACCAACAACTGTCATTGCCACTTCTTTGTTTTCTTGCTGTTATCACGTAGGTTGTAAAGTTTTATATATGTTCAAGGCCACTGTGTGTATTATATGGTTGGTCCTTTTCAAATATAAATATTGAATTTCTGGAAGACTTATGAATGCATAGAAAAAAATTAGTTCAAGCAGCTGAGCAGAAACTTTGCATAAATATTTTAGTGATAAATGACGTTTACTTCAGCTGACATAGAAGTATGTTAAAAACTGTATCTACTGAAAGCTTGGTTACTGTACTATTGAGCACGACAGAAGAATGCCAGAGAAGATGCTGTTGGAGAAGCAATTGTTAGGTAAATGAGAAGACTTGATGTTGCTGGCTGGTTCAAGACTACCTGTTGGATAGTCTGGTGCCAGTATGAAATCTGTATGAGCTGACTGTGATTGCAGGGAGTAATAAATGCCTCACTAAAACTTTGTTGCACAAATCTGTGGTTGGTAGAGACCTCTGTACATTTTTATAACATATTTGTAATTATTTTTTTCCAAGAAGTTTTTAATTTTATTGATATTCAGTATTTTAAATATCCAAGTACATTTGTATAGTAGCCGTTACATTTGATTGCACTCTGTATTCTAAGTTTGGTTTGTAAGGAGATGATTTATATTCACATTATTCAGGTATCTTCAGCGACACTTCTTACTGACAGTAAAAGTAAAAGGCTTGTACTTGTGGGTGGTGAAATTACTGTCTTTTCGTTTGGGTCAGCAGTGAGTGAAACATGGATGCTAGAAGAACCATTGCAAAGGATCAAAACTATTAAGGCTGTAGAACATTCCAGGTGAGAATCTGATGTTTAGAGGGCAAAATCTTAACTGCTCCTAGCTTGATAGAATTCATGCTGTTGTGTTTTAATGAAATTCAGAACAACATAAAACAGTCACTTAACACAACCATGTAATATTCCGTAGCTAGATGTTTCAGTCTAGAGATCAACCATCTTCAGGCTAGATATAGTCACTAAAAGAAAGGTAAAGAAATGCAATGTATAATTATCATGCGTATGTTTTTGTGGGACCCCACAAGTTTTAACAATTATTTACAATAACAATTGTAAAGTCATTATTTGGTCAATAATAGCTAGATCATAATTGTAAAATTCTGGTGTTACAATTTTTAAAAACAAATGGGTGAATAGGTATCATTACATCTATAAATATTAAAATAGTAGATGTTTCATATGTGCCACGCTGAGTTTTGGGGAGCATTGTAGCAGAGTTATTTTTTCTTAGTTATTTTTACTTGTGTTTGTCTGGTTTGCTGGTTTACCTTCATTATTCTTACTCTTTTGAAATACAAATATTAAGAGGTAGGATAAATATTTGGTTATTAAAATGTAGAATGAATATTTAGATGGAAGGTTTCTTCATTGTTGTATATATAGTCTTGATAGGCACACTGTTTTGTTATGCTGAACAACACAAGGAATAACAAATTTTAATTTAGTAACTCCATAATTACCATCAGCTATCAACCAAATAAACATTTTAACAATTTGAATTGTAAAAATTGTTAAAACTTGTGGGATCCCACAAAAACATAGATGAAGTATTATTCATTGCACTTTTGACCTATCTTTTAGTGACTATATCAAGCCTGATGATGGTCAGCCTCTAGGCTGAAACATGTAGATAGCTACTGAATAAAACACAGTTGTGTTGGACTTACCATTTTATGTTTTGTGTTTTACCCTTCCTGCTACCTGTACCCAACTCCAATGCAGCCACTCCATTGGCAACACATGTCGGCATCTTCATAATTTTCTTACAAGATTCCCCTCAGAAAATACATTAATATAAATATTTCATGTTCTAATCATGCTGTCTCAATAAACATCGGGCAGAAATTATACACCAGATGTGGCTATAATGCAGCTTGTGAATGTCACTGTCACAGCTTATGCAAATTGTGTGTAAAAAACAATATTCAGGTAGTTTGCATGCACTGGAGGCTGACTGGTTGGTGTTATAAAAGATATTCCAAGGAAAGTGGACTTGTAAGTCACTGAATTTGACCTGTTATAGTAGGATGAATACAAATGAGGAGCCACAAAATTTGAAAAAGCATTTTTTCCTTTGGTTAATTTAATGGATGGCTCTTGCCTAAGTTACCTCAAAAATAGCAGCTCTCAAAATTTATCCATCTGACTACTTGTGTTATATACCAAAAAATACATTTTTTGGGGGGCCAAACATTTAACTCAAATATATATTATGCTAAAATTTTTAACCTGTGGTGTGTTAGGGTCTCTGGAAAGTCTTTTAAAAATAATTACATCCCATTGGTATACTAAAAACAGCAGTCTGTAATTGTGAAGAATTGGTATGTGAATTTCTGTACAGTGGTGGTATATTATCAAATATAATCTATATTGTTTTGAATTTCAGCTTACTTGTTTGTCTTACTGAAGATGGGAAGTTGCTTGTAATGTGCTCACAAACATTTCTTTCTCTCTCACTGTGGGATGAAATTCCTCTTGAGGACTTTATTCTGCTAGAGGGTATTTCTGCTGAGAAAGAAACTAGCATTCTTCTTCTTACCCAGCCCACTGGGTTAGGAAAATGCGATCTGCATCTAGCATCATTTCCAGGTACCAGTAGAAAACTCTTCAATATTTTAGGATCATCAGTTATTTAATGGTCCTTGAATAAATGATATTAAGTTTGGGAAGGGCATATAACTTAATGTAGTACACAGAATTACCAATGGTGTTACTTTACATTTATTAGGCTTGCTTAACCATTTGAGGCCGGAATTAAATCCCTCTGAGTGATGCTGCCTGCCGGAATTTTTTACTGGGGATTTTAAATTTCAATGCTTACTCTTAGAAAAAAAAGCATATGTCATAGACTTTTCCTTCAAATTTAATGAAATAAAATTTTACACTCTGCTTATGAATTTTTTATCCAAGAAAAAAGGTTCACATATTTTTATAATAAATTTTAGGCCTGTGAATCGCATGTATTATATAAAATGTGGTGTAAATAGTTCATTACTCATATAATTCTGGCTGTTGCATAAGGTCTGTGGCACCTTGGATCACTGTTTTATCATGACACATTATTCACAAAGATGGTGATATTTCAAATTTACTTTTGTGTGATATTCCGCGAAACAAGAGACCACGCACAGGCCCTTGTCACATCTCGCACACTGTGTGCCCTTTCTTTGACCGCGAGAAGAGCACGGACGGCAGCGCAGTCAGGTTCGCTGGCCAGTGTTATGGTGACTTCTGCTGAGGCTTGCCACTGCTGCTGCTGTTGTTCTTCTTCTTCCTCCTCCTCCTCAGACTAGTCTTCAACATTGCTAACCTCTGCACCTAATTCCGAGGCGGTGTCAGCAACCAGAATTTCACTGATGGATTCCTCCTCAAGTTTTATTTTTTCCCTGGCCATGGCTCTGAGACCTAGAATCATCTGCCTTGTTTACACTGTATATGAGTGGCCAGAGTTACAGAAACATTATACTTCTAAAGACACAAATGTCTTCTACAGTGAGAGCAAAACAGATCTAAAGCTACGGTGTAACCACATATAAAATTCCAGCTATTTGAGGGTGCTCAAGAAAAATTTTTAGTAGATTAACAGCTGTGTGTTTCATGTTATTACCCCACAACCCCTACAGATTACCTCAGCCATCCTGTAACTGTAAACATTGATATATGTGGGTATCTCCAATTTTTGAACATTACTTTTGTCTGAATTATATGGGTACACTATGCCACTGACAACCTTTCTGGTCAAGAAAGAGTTTTCGCTTCATAGGCCAGTGTTGATATTTCAACCCACAGTGAACTCCAGAGTGAGCAATAATCAAAGCAAGCAGTGTTAGAACTGTATTAGTCAGCTGGAAAAAATGTGCAGTTACTAAGTGTCTTCATATATATCGGTGTTTGTGGGGGGGTTTAGGAGGTGGAAGGGGTACATTTTGGCTCCTGAATGGAAGCCTGACCTTCAAGGGTGCTGAAGCATAGCAAGCCACAGCAGTTAACCAAATAGGAGTGAACAAAATTCCTCCAAACTTTGACACACTGTGACGTCTTTAGAAATTGTTTGGCTACTTAAGGCTCACAGCACAACGTCTTTAGAAGTCATTCGGCATTGAAGGGTTAAGAGTGGAAGTAATGAAATGCAAACTAGTGTTATTCATCCATATAAAATGTCAACAAAATTTGTGGAAGATGTGTGGACAATGTGGAAAGAGTATGTTCTTTTGCAAACTGGCCTTTATTTCAAGTCACGAAAGAAAAAAAGAAAAGAAAAACCTTTCTTGTGCTTGCAGTGAAAGAATATGTGCAGCACAGAGGTTTAGCTCCAGTCATTCTTGACCTCAGCACTGAATGTAGGTGAGCAGTCAGCTGTATGCTCTGGTCACTTTGCCACTGGGGAAGGATCTTCTGGGTGGGTCCCAGAGTCAATCTAGATATTTTGGAGAGAAGAAAAGTTTCTTCCCTCTGATGAAAATTGAATCACAATTCCCTGATCATCCTGCATGGAGCATGGCTGGAACCTGGAATTTCCCACCAACTTAATGAAATTCTCCTATATTGATTTTCAACATAAACTCTGAAATAACTTAAGGGATACATGTATAAGTCTGTTTATGGGCTAAAATGTAGGATTGTCACTTAACACATTTCAACCCATACATACTCAACACGGGTATAGTTACATTGGATGTTTTTGTCTTTGATGCTGAATATAGTAAGGTGATTGAAAGTCACATCCCTTAAATGGACCTTGCAGAATTCACGTACACTTGGAAAACAGTACCTTGTAATAGATAATTGGCATAGCTTAGTATATTGACATAGGTGATGGACTAGATGATAGAATCACTTTGATTCTTGGCAGAAGCAGATAATTTTCCCTGCACTCTCCCATCCCAGACAAGTCCTGGGGCCCAACCAACCTCTTGTCTAGTGGGTATTGGTGGTTCCTTCTCCAGGGGAAAAGTGGATGGGACATGAAGATTTCCACTTGCCTGTATCTAGTTTCAAGGTCAGAAGTGTGTGTGGAACTACACATGCACTCCCCTGTATGTCTAAGATGGGTTTAATTAAGTAAAGGCTTTTTGGCAATGTCCGATATTTGTTTCTTTACATGTGCCTTAGCAATATCCTCACATCATTACTATTTTTTAATTGTATATCAAGTTTCTAAAGTAAGTAAATGAAGGTTGTCTGAAGCACTTTATTTTATCAGAAGTTAAGTTCTTTTGTTTTGGTACAGGACTGGAAACCAAGTTCCAGTTTTGTGTGTCTTCAGTGACATTCCTTATGCCATTGATGTCAACTGCACAAGAACTCTTGTTCTTGGAAGGATTTGGAAGTTCACACTCTCAGTTCATACTTTCTGTTCGTGTCAGAAGCATAGTGGAGAGTGCACCAGAAGACAGGTTAGTTTCATTAGTTGAAACTCTGTAATGATTTACACAGCAAAGCCTCCTCCTTGTTGTGAGGGGTGAGAACCTGAAAGGCTATACCAGCAGTAGCATAGCTATAGGTAGGATCCCTCTTGCCATATGTAGGAAGTGATTTCCAGATAAGGAGGAATAGCTAGATTTTCATGTTTGGTGTTCTGTGGGTAGGCTGGTAATATCCCCACTTTAAAACTTTTCAATACTTGTATTCAGTACTTTGTAGAAAATTTGAAATTCTGGTAATAGACATAGACTGAAGGGAATGAATGTGTTAAACATAGAGAGGCTTGAATGTGTGTACCATAAAGGGGGAAGAGAGGGAGGAGAGGGCATAGTGCCATGCTTGTTTACATGGAGTTCCAATATTTGGTTTCTACTTCCAGAAAACAATGCTGTTATAAATACAAGTTTCTATAAATGTTGTCCTGGATGGGCATTTTTTGTTTATTCTCTTAACAGAATGAAATCAATAATTTTATTGTGTTTGTGTGTGTATGTCACTTGAGGAGTTATTGATTGTTGAAGTACTCTACACATAGTGTATATTGCCATGTAAAGGATTAACAAAATTGTAATTGTTACATGGACTGTTCTTAACTCCCCTGGGACAAAGTGATTTATGTTATGCTCTGTATAAGTTTTTGATTAAAATGTCACTTTTTAAAACACTTTCCTAATGTGACAAACTGGAAAAGGTCCAGCTTCTTCTCCTTTTTATACATTTTTACTAAAATTGATGACAGATTAATATTTTGTTGATTCATTTTCTTCAGTTCATATTTCCTTTTTATTATAGATTCTTCAGATTGTTACAGCGGCACAAATTTGATGATGCAGAGGCATTTGCACATCAATTTAATCTTGACGTTGAGCTGGTATATAAAGAACGTGTCAAACATTGCATGGAATTGCTTCAGCCATGGTCTTCACATTGTGATTCTTCAGAAGATGTGCACCATTTCAATAATTTACTTTGCTTGCTGAACAAAATTGAAGATCTTGAATTTGTTTGTGAAGCATGCATAAAAACACTTACTACTGATCTGACCAAAATGCAGGCATTACTGGATTATGCAAGTGATAGACTGAAGAAAACTAACATGAGGGTATGTAATCTTTGAGTTTTGATTTCCAGTGTTTTTCAGCTTAGCTGTAAGAATTTCAGTAATATCAAAGCCATAACTGTTATATTGTAGATACAATCCCTTGTTTGAATCGAAAGAAATGTAGTGCCTGGCTACAGTTTGTACATCGTACTTAATCATGAGTATAATTAAGCTATTATTTATAGGGATGCCCATTGACAAGTTTGTGCATACGAATGTGAAATTATTCTGTGTATGTTATTTGTTTTGAACAGTAGTACCACCTCTGTGGTCTAGTGGTCAGAGTTTCTGGCTACAGATACAGAGGTCCCGGGTTCAATCCCCAGTGCTACCAGATTTTCTGAGTAGTAGTGGGTCTGGAACGGGGTCCACTCAGCCTCGTGAGGTCAATTGAGGAGCTACTTGAATGAAAAAAGTAGCGGCTCCAGGTCTAGAAAACAG